>Ga0210060_1000009_pt1 | contig 121550 bp, 102 predicted proteins | sample Joice_CattailNLB_FD_184871 | JGI IMG/M metagenome (GOLD analysis project Ga0210060, IMG submission 184871) | Wetland microbial communities from San Francisco Bay, California, USA, that impact long-term carbon sequestration - Joice_CattailNLB_D2... | ecosystem: Environmental > Aquatic > Marine...
ATTTCTTCCGTGATGGGTGGTTCAGCCTTGCAAAGGAGGGGGATCGCCCATCTTTTTTCCGGACCTCAGCATGTCCTATTGCCGCTCAGATACTGGAATTTTAAGAAAATTGACAGATATCTAAAATAAAGAACAAGGATTTATATTTATTGAATATTTTACGCTTGAAGCTGATAGTTTTCAAACTGATCCTGGTTGGATTTTCAATTTTCCTGATCAATCCCGCAATGGCTGTTGAGACCGGAGCTGCAGCTGAGAATAATGATGCGATCAATCCCGCAACGGCTGTTGAGACCGGGGCTGCAGTTGAGAATAATGATGCGATCAATCCCGCAACGGCTGTTGAGACCGGGGCTGCAGCTGAGAATAATGATGCGTGGTTCACGCGCCGGCAAAAGACCATTATGCTGAACGTGGGAGCTATGGGGGGAGTTCTCCTGCACGGTTTCATTAATTGGGATTACGGTAAAGATTCCTTTCATTTTAACAATGAGGGCGGGTTCGGCCGCACGACAAAATACGGCGGGATGGATAAACTCGGGCATTTCTGGTCTTCGTATAGCGGTAGCCATCTCCTGGGCTACGTCTATAGGGAATGGGGCTATGCGGACACCGAGGCCAACCTTTATGGCGCCCTATCGTCATTTGGAATCCAGACATTTATGGAAATCGCCGACGGATTTAGCGGCCACGGATTTTCGTATGAGGACTTTTTGGCGAACAGCGTGGGGGCCTGCGCCGGTTATATCTGGGGAAGGTATCCCCGCCTGGCGCAAAAGATTGATTTTAGAATAGAGTACCGTCCCGATTTTAACAGCAATGATTTAGATCTGTTTACCAACTATGAGGATCAACGGTTTTTGATCGCGATCAAAGCCGAAGGGTTCAAATTCGTTACGAATCCAATTTTGAAATATGGGGAACTTCATGTGGGCTATTATGCCCATGGATACGAGGATTATGACAGCTGGGATCCGGACGATGATCGCAAACGGACGATTTTTGTCGGAATAGGGTTTAACGTCACCCGGTTTGTTCAAAAATGGGTGGATATGTCGGTGTTTAATTATATTCAGATACCCTATACGTCAATCAATTTTGATTTGGTTTCGGATTGAGGGATTCGACAACATCACCGACGGCAGAGTCGCTTTTAGCCACTTTCAAAGAAGATTCGGCCCAACGGGTCCCCGGTTCTGGGTCATTTGACTTCTGGCTCTGAGCTGCCCGCAGGCAGCGGATATATCCTGCCCTTTGCTGCGGCGCACGATGACGGTGTAATCTTTGTCGAATAAAACTTTGTAAAAGGCCTGGATTACTTCTTCCGACGGACGATCGAAACCGCAGCCCTGGTGGGGATTGTAAGGGATGAGGTTGATTTTACACCGGATCGGCTGCAGGAGTTTGGCCAGGCGGCGGGCATCATTTTCGGAATCATTAATGCCTTTGATAAGGATATATTCGAAGGTAATTCGGCGGCCGGGGGCTGTAGGGTAGGTGCGACAGGCCTCCAGCAATTTTTCCAGCGCGTACTTGCGATTGATGGGCATTAGCCGGTTACGGGTGTCGTTGTCGGTTGCATTTAAGGAAACTGCCAGGTTCACCCGGGTATCCCGGCCCAGGTCGGAAAGCCTGGGCACCAGACCGGCGCTTGAAACCGTCACCCGCCGGCTTGCCAATCGGAGACCGGCAGCGGTGTCGGTGATGACGCCGATGGCGCTGACCAGGTTTTTATAATTGGCCAGGGGTTCCCCCATCCCCATAAAGACGATATTGGTCAGGCGCAGGGGGTCATCCAACTCGTTTTTGATATCGCGCACCTGGGCGATGATCTCACCACGGGTCAAGTTGCGCTCGAAACCACCGGTGGCCGTCAGGCAAAACAGGCAACCCTGGGCACATCCCACCTGGCTGGATACACAGAGGGTATAATGATCCCGCTCGGGAATCAGGACGCTTTCTATGTATTTACCATCTTTTAATTTAAACAGATACTTGCGGGTACCGTCGCGGGAGGTTTCGATCTGCTCGGCCTTCAGTCGTCCAATCCCAAAATGTTGCGACAGCAGGGCCCGGATATCTTTGGATATGTTGGTCATAAGCTCAAAACTGTCTGCCTGGCGCAAATAAACCCATTTTTGAATCTGATCGGCACGGTAGGAAGCTATCTTCCTGTCGGCCAGCCAAGAGCATAATTGATCTTTGGAGAGTTCGAGGATGTCTTTCTTTTGTTCTGTTAACATATCAAAAACGGTCTCCAGCTATAGCTGAATTTATCGAGTTGGGTATGATGGAAATATTAAATCACAAATCACAAATACCAAATATCAAACAAATCACAATGACCGAAATTCAAAATTCCAAACAGCTGACCGTCTGGTTTTGGTCATTGGCTATTGGTCCGCCGAAGGCGGAGAGATTTATTTGTAATTTGGTGCTTGATATTTGGAATTTTATTATTTGGTAATATACGATAGCTTGTTTTTCAACGAACCCTGTCTAACAAGGCACCATTATTCCAAAACTACTGTACAATTTACTTGACATACCATAATTGAAATTATATTTTCAAGAATTTATGGAAATAGGCTGGTGAAAACATGTTTGAAAGCCTTAGTGAAAAGTTGGATGCCGCTTTTCGCAAGCTTAAAGGGCACGGCAAGCTTTCGGAAAAAAACATCGAGGACGGCTTAAAAGAAGTCCGGATGGCCCTCCTGGAAGCTGATGTCCATTATGGCGTGACCAAGCGATTTATCGCCGAGGTCAAAAATCGGGCTCTGGGCCGGGAGGTTCTGGCCAGTTTGACACCTGCGCAACAGGTTATCAAGATCGTCAATGAAGAACTGACAGCCTTGATGGGCTCTCAAAATGAGGACCTGAACCTGTCGGGGTCCAGTCCGGTAGCGGTAATGTTAGTTGGCCTGCAGGGATCCGGCAAAACCACAACAGCAGGCAAACTGGCGGTTTTTTTGAGGAAAAAAGGGCGCAAACCCTACCTGGTCCCGGCCGATGTTTATCGCCCGGCAGCCATCGACCAGCTAAAAACACTGGGGCAGCAACTTGACGTTCCGGTATTTTCCTCCAGCACAGATATGGATCCGGTTGATATTTGCCGGGAGGCCAAGACGGCTGCTCATCAGCAAGGCTGCGATACCCTGCTGCTGGACACCGCCGGCCGCCTTCATATTGATGAAGGGCTAATGGCAGAACTCAGCCGTATCAAAGACATGATCAAACCGGCTGAGATTCTCCTGGTGGCAGACGCCATGACCGGCCAGGACGCCGTCAACATCGCCGAATCTTTTAACGCGACCCTGGATATCGGCGGAGTCGTCCTCACAAAAATGGACGGCGATGCCCGGGGAGGAGCCGCCCTTTCCATCAGGGAAATTACCGGCAAACCGATCAAATTTATCGGGGTCGGTGAGAAACTAAGCGCGCTCGAACCGTTTCATCCGGACAGGTTGGCCTCAAGTATTCTGGGCATGGGTGATGTTCTCACCCTGATCGAAAAAGCCCAGGATGCCGTCGATGTGAAAAAGGCCGCGGAACTCGAAAAGAAGCTCAGAAAAAGTCAGTTTACCCTGGAAGATTTTCGCGATCAGATGGTTCAAATCCGCAAAATGGGGTCACTGGGAGATATCATGAAGATGATCCCGGGCATGGGTAAACTCAAACAGATGAAAAATCTGGATGTCGATGAAAATGAATTTGTCAGGATTGAGGCCATCATCAATTCGATGACACCCCGGGAACGGCAGCAGCACTCGATCATCAACGGCAGCCGACGCAAACGGATTGCGAAAGGCAGCGGAACCCGGGTACAGGATGTCAACCAGCTGTTAAAAAATTACACTCAATTACTGAAAATGCTTAAAAAATTTAATAAAGGCGGCATGAACGGAATGCAGCGGGGAATGTTGCCCTTTTAAGGAGAAACGTAACTATGGCAGTTAAAATCAGATTGGCCAGATATGGCGCAAAGAAAAAACCATTTTATCGAATTGTTGTCACGGACAGCGAAAGCCCGCGGGACGGTAAATACCTGGAAAACGTCGGCACCTATAATCCATTGCTGGATCCGGTACAGGTGACCTTGCAATCGGAAAGAATTCAATACTGGATGGACCAGGGTGCCAAACCCTCCGATACGGTACGAAACCTTTTAAAAAAGGAAGGCTTTTTCAGCGCGGCCACCTAAAAGCGATCCCAAACCAAGATGAAAAAACGTACTGTCCTGGAGATTATTGAGTAAATCTGTGCAAAAAAAAGGTTATGTGCTCATCGGAAAGATTGTTGGCGTCCATGGCATAAAGGGCACAAACAAATTAAAGTCGTACGCGGAATCCTTGTCGGTGTTCAAACCCGGCAGATCAATTATTGTTCGCGACAACCGCAACCGGGAAACCAGCGTTGAATTAAACTGGGTCAAATCTCACACCAGGACAGCGCTGATATCGTTTAAAGGCGTAACCGATCACGGCCAGGCTGAAGCCTTGATCGGTGCTGAATTGTTGATCCCGGAAACAGAATTGCCGGAGCTGGATGCAGATACTTTTTACTGGTTTGAATTGATCGGAATTGAGGTTTATACCAGGGAAGATGAGTATCTGGGCCGGATCGAATCAATATTCCCGACCGGAAGCAATGATGTCTACGTCGTAAAAGACAAGCAAAAAGAAATCCTGGTTCCGGCGCTCGATTCTGTTGTCATCGACATCGACCTGGAGCATAAGCGCATGCGGGTCGATTTACCCGAAGGCCTCGTTTAGTCAAATAGATAAATAGTTGATTAGCTAATTAGGAAAAACCGGTTTTCATTGATTTACTATTTGACTATTTGACTATTTGACTATTTAACTAAATTATGAATTTTGTTGTATTGACGATTTTCCCGGAAATGTTCGACCCGTTCTGGGCTCACGGGATTATTCGCAAGGCGATCGAGGATCAAAGGATTTTCGCTTCGGCGACTAATATCAGAGATTACGCTGAAGATCGACACCAGGTAACCGATGACAGGCCCTATGGCGGCGGCAGCGGAATGGTAATGAAAACCGAGCCCCTGGCGGTTGCCATTCGGGCTGCCACCCGGACGGTACCGGAGGCTAAAACCGTTTTACTGACGCCCCAGGGAAGGGTCTTCGATCAAAGCATGGCCCGGGAATTGTCATCCTTTGGCGGACTGGTGCTGGTATGCGGCCGCTACGAAGGGGTCGATGAACGCGTTTGCCACGATCTCATCGATTTTGAAATATCAACCGGTGACTATGTGCTCACCGGCGGGGAACTGGCTGCCATGATTATCATTGATGCCGTCACCCGGCTGATACCCGGTGCCCTCGGCGGCGAACAGGCAGCCGAAAAAGATTCCTTTGCCAACGGCCTGCTGGAGCATGCGCACTATACACGGCCTCGCATTTTTGAAGGCGATGAGGTCCCTGAGGTTTTGCTGTCCGGCCACCACCGGGAGATTGAAAAGTGGCGACTTGAATCTTCTCTGATGCGCACGCTGTTGAAACGGCCGGATCTGCTGCAAAAAAAGGACCTGGACCAACAGGAAATTGAAATTTTAAAAAAGTGGTATCGGGTAATAGGAAAGCTAATTTAGGAATTAAGGGATTAAGAGATTGAGGGATTAAGGAATTGGGGAATTGATAAATAAGATCGACAGCAAACCTTCAATACCTAAATTCCTAAATTCGTAATCCCTAAATTATTGGTTATGCCCAATCTTTACGTGGCGTTGACCCACTATCCGGTGGTAAATAAGAGCGGCGACATCATCGCTTCAGCCGTCACCAACCTGGATTTGCACGATATATCACGGGCAGCGAGAACATACGGGGTAAAATCCTTTTACGTGGTTACGCCGCTGAAAGATCAGCAAGTACTGGCGCAAAGGATTATGGCTCATTGGATCGAGGGTGCCGGAGGCGCCTATAATCCTGCCAGGCGCCGTGCTCTTGAAACGATCAAGGTCAGCGATTCTATTGCCGATGTTGTTGAAGACATCGGGCGTATTGAAAACGAATATCCGAAAACAGCCGTAACCTGTGCCCGCAGGTATCCGTCCAGTATCGGTTACGAGAAATTTCGCACCATTTTGGAAACCGGTAGGCCATATTTGCTGGTTTTTGGTACCGCCTGGGGGCTGGCGGAACCGTTTATTGCTGAAGCGGATTATGTTCTGGAACCGATCGCGGGGATCTCAGATTATAACCATCTGTCGGTCCGGACCGCCGCCGGTATCATTCTGGATCGGATCTTGGGAGTTTAATAATAAAGTCAAGTTATTGGTTACCCGTTGGCTGGTATTCCATTAACGAATAACCAATAACAAATAACTATTTTTGGGAGGTCGTATGGACAAGATAAAACAGATTGAAAGAGAAAATCTACGATTGGATCTGCCTGACTTTGGGCCGGGTGACACGGTTAAAGTCAACGTAAAAATACAAGAAGGTGAGAAAGAGCGTATCCAGGCCTTTCAGGGTGTGGTCATCAGCAAGCGCAAAGGTACCACCAATGCGACTTTTACGGTGCGCAAAGTGTCTTACGGTATAGGAGTTGAACGTATATTTCCGATGCATTCACCGGTTATTGAAAAAATCGAGATCATTACCCGGGGCCGCGTTCGGCGAGCTAAAATTTACTATCTGCGCAAACTCAGAGGAAGGGCCGCCAGAATTAAAGAAAAGGGGTATAATTAGGCCAGAAGACAAAGGTAAGAACAGATGACAGAAGACGGAGGGCAGATTGACAAATCAGAATGTTTTCCTTTGTCATCTGTCGTCTGACATCTGTTTTCTGACATCTGTCTTCTGACCTCTGACATCTGTCATCTGATGAAAGACTTGTGGTATTTCGAAAAAGAAGCCACCCAAAAAGGCTGCAAAAATATTGCAGGTATCGATGAGGCCGGTCGGGGTCCCCTGGCCGGCCCGGTAGTTTCGGCCGCCGTAATTCTACCGACCGCCTTCCATGATCCTGAGATAACTGACTCCAAAAAATTGTCTCCCGGAAAACGGGAGCGCTTATTTAATATAATTTATGACCGGGCGGTTGCAGTCGGTATCGGCATTGTGGATGCGGTGGAAATTGATCGAATCAACATCTTGCAGGCCGCGCTGCTGAGCATGGCCATGGCGGTCGACAATCTGGATCCGCAGCCGGATCACCTTTTGATCGACGGGCCCTTCCCGATATCCTCCGAGCTGTCCCAGCAACCGATACCGAAGGGTGACGCTTTGAGCATTTCCATAGCCGCGGCATCAATTGTCGCCAAAGTTTCCCGGGACGGCCTGATGCAAAATTACCATCCTTACTATCCTCAGTTCGATTTTCCCAAACACAAAGGATACCCGACCAGGGCGCACAAAGAAGCCATTCGAAAATTTGGTTTCAGCCCGATTCACCGCCGCAGTTTTAGAGGTGTTAAAGAATACATTTGACTCAGGGTTCAAAGGTTCAGGGTTCAGAGTTCAAAGTTCTGGGTTTGGGGCTGAAACCAGGTTGTTTGAGGTTGGCGGTTTGAGGAGTCACTTCGTTATGATAAATGCTAAGGTCATGTTAAACGATCAGTAAATGAAAATATGATGGAGAAGGCGACTTAATCATGTCGGACAAACGGCAAAAATCAGGACAAAGGGGTGAATCCCTTGCCGCATGGTATCTGAAAAAAAACGGCTACAAAATTATAGAACAGAATTATCGCACACCGCTGGGCGAGATCGATATCATTGCGAAAGATAAAAAAACAATTGTTTTTGTGGAGGTAAAATCACGCCAATCGATTCGCTATGGAAATCCGAAATGGGCCGTGACACCTAAAAAGCAACGCAAGGTTTCCATGGTCGCCTTGCAGTACTTAAAATCGACCCGGCAGATGGATGCCCGGGCCAGATTCGATGTCGTCGCCGTTACGTCCAATCATGACCAACCTCAAATAGAAATTGTAAAAAATGCCTTCGAACTCGCTTATAAATGATGCCGGTGAGCCTGTTAGACCGGGTACGCTGTACGTCGTCGCCACGCCCATCGGCCACCGGGATGATATCACATTGAGGGCCCTTAAAATATTGGACCAGGTCGATCTGATTGCCGCCGAAGATACACGCAAAACGCGAAGATTTTTAGAACTGCATGGTATCAGCGGCAGCTTCATTTCATATCATGAACACAATGAAAATGAGCGTGCCCCGCAAATTCTTACTAAATTACAAAACGGAGCGTCCATCGCTCTGGTATCCAATGCCGGAACCCCCACCATGTCGGATCCGGGCTATCGCCTGATTAAGTCAGCCGTCAGAAATGAGGTGACCATTGTGCCAGTGCCGGGTGTTTCTGCTGCTGCCACGGCGCTCAGTGTTGCCGGACTGCCCACCGATACGTTCACCTTTGCGGGCTTTATGCCCAAAAAAAAGGGAAAGCGGTTGAATCAATTGGGCGAGCTTGCTCAAGAACCCCGGACGCTGATATTTTACGAATCTCCCAAACGAATCCTGGCGCTTATAATTGAAATCCTGGACACCATGGGAGATCGCTACGGCGTATTGGCCAGAGAAATGACCAAACTCCACGAAGAATTTATAAGGGGCCGGCTGTCGGAAATACTGGAAACCATGGAACCGCGCTCCGCAATCAAAGGTGAGTGTACCCTGCTGGTTACCGGATGCAGTGAGAGCCTCACAGTGGACTGGGAGACAGTCAAAAACGAAATCCGGGATCAATTGAAAGCGTCAAAAGAACCCGTTTCTAAGCTGGTCAAAAAAATTTCACAAAAATACGGTCTTTCTAAAAACAAGGTGTACCAGGAAGCGCTTAGGATCAGAGGTCAGAAGACAGTCGATTAATTCTATGGATAATATCCGAAAACCCAAATCCCAGATCCCAAATCTCACCTTACATCCCGTAATTTTAGCAGTGCCCCCGGAAGTGAAAGATTTCAAGCCCCGGGACCGGGTCAGGTTTCTCAGCCGGCATGCCCGGCTGGCCCTTAAACTATCCGCCCAAAAGAGCAAAATACGGCTGGGTGAATTGAAGCAGGCTGAAAACGGTGCCCCCCTGCCCCTTAATGACATTTACTGGTCTATTACCCACAAAACGCGGTACGTTGGCGGGGTGGTTGCGCCGACACCCATCGGCATTGATATCGAGCGAATCCGCGAATGTTCCCGGGGTCTATTTGCAAAAACCGCCGGTGACCGGGAGTGGGACCTGGCCGACGCGGAAAAAAGTTCGTTGCTAACCTTCTTCCGTTACTGGACATCCAAAGAAGCCCTGGTGAAGACTTCCGGGTCGGGGCTGAAAGACCTTCTGAAATGCCAGGTTACCCGGATCATCGACGATCGGCATCTAAAAATCCGTTATTCGGACCGGGAATGGCTGATCGAAAACTTTTTTTTTGACCAGCACATTGCTTCCATCACTCAAGATACCTACCAGATTGAATGGGCGCTCGAATAAATGGAGAGCGGTATAGTTCAATCAGCAGCCTCCACTTCCAGGATGACTTTGCCGGTATTTTTATTTTGTTTTACATAGTCGTGGGCCGCCAGGGCTTCCTCTATTGGATAGATGGTATCAATGACCGGTTGCAGCCTTCCGGCCTCGAGTATCGGCCAGAATCTGTCTGCGAACATCCGGGTAATCTCTATTTTCTGCGCCAGTGGCCGACTGCGCAATCGGGTGCCGATGATCCGCAGGCTTTTACCCAGTACAGCGCCCAGGTTTATTTCAGCGGTGCTGCCGCCGAGCAACCCGATATTGATCAATCGTCCATTTTCCTTTAAAAGGTCCAGGTTTTGATTCAGGTAGGCGCCGCCGATCGGATCCAGAATTATATCAACCCCCCGGCCCTGGGTTGCCGCCATGACTTCCTCGACAAAAACCTGTTCCTTATAGTTGACGCCCAGCGACGCGCCCAATTCGCGGCATCGATCCAACTTGGCCGCTGATCCGGCGGTCACATACACGACAGCTCCGGCCTCACGGGCCATTTGAATGCCGGCGGTGCCGACCCCGCTGCCGCCGGCATGGATCATTACCATTTGGCCGGATTTAAGCCCACCCTCCATGAAAAGATTGCTAAAAGCCGTCAGCCAGACTTCCGGGACGGCAGCTCCCTGAGAAAACGCCCAGTTATCCGGCAGTTGGAGGAGCATTTCGGAATGAATGGCGACCTGCTGGGCATACCCTCCCCCGGACAGTAACCCCATCACCCGATCCCCGATTCGCCATCCTTCAACTTGGTCACCCACAGCAGATATAACACCGGCCATTTCCAGACCGAGAATTTCGGATTCACCAGGTGGCGGTGGATACAAGCCCTTGGCCTGCAGCAGATCGGCCCGGTTCACCGCCGTTGCCTTTATATCGACCAACACCTCCTCCGGTTTAGCTTTAGTATCCGGGATTTCCTCCCACACGAACCTGATTTTCTTATTTTCAGATTTAACCACGATTGCTTTCATAATTCTTTCCTCCGCCGGGTTGCGATGCGATATCAGATGCCACCGGTATATATTAATCGAATCCAGGGTGCAAGTTTTCAGATGACCCCCCTTCGCCCTTCGGGCTCCGGAGGCCAGGCAGAGGTCAGATAGTTGGCGCGGCGCATAGAGCATGGCGCAAAGCGTCGATAGAAGAGCAGGTTGTCCGATCATCACGCCATGCGCTTTGCCCTATGCCTTATACCATTTAGTTTGAGCAACCAAATACCGGTATCAAGCCACCAGAGACCAGATCCCAGCAACCAGAAACCAGACTTTTTTTGACTTTTCACTAGTTAGGTAATAAGATGATTCTAACGATTAGCACCTGACACGGAGGGATATACCATGCAAATTCTCGGAATCGATATCGGTTTCGGATTTACGAAAGCAACCAACGGAAAAAAAACGTTCATTTTCAAATCTATTTTTGGCGAAGACGCCGACATACAATTCTGGGCTGACTTTGGCAAGGATGCCCCCACAGACCACATTCATGTTACCATAGACGGCAAGTCCTATTTCATTGGGGACCTGGCCGAGCAACAGTCGAGTGTCTTGCACTTTACCCTGGATCAGGAAAAATTACTTACCGATTTTGTTAAAATCCTGACATTGACGGTGGCGGGTATGTTTGTGGATAAAGGCGGACCGATCAATGTTCCGATCAATGTCGTATCAGGTCTTCCCATCGGATTTTTCAAGCAAAGTCACGAACGCTTCAACGAACTTCTGGCCGGTCATCACAGGGTCACCTATCACTCCCACGATGGCCACGAAACCACCAAAGAATTGTATATCAATAAGGTGCGAATGCTGCCGCAACCTCTGGGCAGTGCTTTAAATCTACTCATGGATGATAATGGTAAAATAATCAATACGGCTCTTGCCAATCAAAAAGTGGGCGTCGTTGACATCGGGTTCCGGACGACGGATTTTACCATTCTTGACCGTCTGCGTTATATCGACCGCGGCAGCAGGACCATGGAAACCGGAATTTCCAAGGGATTTAGTGTCATCGCCAACAAGCTGAGGGAAAAATGCGGGGTCAACGTTGAGCTATTCCGCCTGTATAACCCAGCCGAAACAGGCTCTATCAAAATGCGGGGCCATGGGTTCAATTTTGCTAAAATCAGAGATCAGGTCTACTCTCAGCTGGCCGCTTCCATCGCCAACGACATTGATCGGCTGTGGGCGGATGACTGGGACATGGATGCCATCATCTTAACCGGCGGCGGCTGCCGAGATCTGGCCCAACACCTCCAACCCCTGATCACGGGAAACATCCTCCCCCTTGACCCCGAGCAGGATCCACGGCTCAATAATGTGCTGGGCTACATTAAATATGGACAGCACGTCTGGGGGGAACCAGGGGATGGATCCGCGTTTGCTAAATCCGAATCAGGCTCGAGACCGCAAAGCACCCCTGCGGAAGACATCGAATCGATCAGCGAGGATGAGTTGTCTGAAGTATAAAAAGACGCGTTGCGGGGTGCCGGTTACGGGTTACGCGTTGCGGGGTGCGGGGTGCGTGTTATAATCGTTTTTTTGCCTTCCTGCCGGATTCTAACTCCATAACCCGCCAGCGTTTCCGTCAACGGGCGGCCGAATAAAAAATCGAGCATGGTTCGGTCCAGGCTGCCTTTTTCCAGCACCAGTTTACGGATTTCAGCATCATATTGAATGACCTCCTGCATATTTTTACGTGCCCTGCCCCGGTGGGGGCCATCAATCTCGCCGATCAGTTTTTTAATTTTTCCATAGTCGCAGCGCTCCTGATGGTCTTTAATCAAATCCCACAGCCCTTCAACTTCAGAGAGCAAATCGTCGCGGGTTAACCGGTGTTTAGCATACATTTTCTCCAGCTCAACCGTATCCCAGCATTTAAGGGCGCGGCACTCCAGAGGACGGTCGTTATAAATTGAGCATTCCCTGTTTTGCTCATCAAAAAAAATACAAGTCCAGGTATCTTCTTTTCCTTTGATCTTGATGATATCCGAATCCACCGGCATCAGACACCCATTCACATTATCATAGGCAAACTCACCTTTGCGGATCGTATAAAGATATTTTAAAGGAATCCGTCCTTTTTCAATCAGCATCCGATCTTCTTGATGAAAACCGGGGCCGCCCTTTTCACAGCAGGTACCGCAGCGCATGCAGGTGCTCCGGGCTGCATCGGATTTAGCGATCGAGGCATTTGCAGGGCTTTGCGGGTGTTTTTTATCAGTAACCATTTTTTTTAATTAAGTGATAAAGACGTAAAATTTTCAATTCCTCATAATCCACCCTGCCGTTTAAAAAGTCAAAGGCCGGTTTTAGATACTCGCTGCCGCATTGATCAAAGGCGTTCAGGGCGGCATTTTTTTGATCCTCCGGCAGGGCTGAAAGGGCAAAAATCTCATCGCAGCGCAGGGCATTGCCGGCCATCACGTATTTATTCAAATGATCGATGACCGTGGTTTGTTTAATATCGAAGATATCCATAATTTCCGCGAGAGATCGGCCGCTATTGAAAATGTCGCCGACATGGATGTGTCTGGGTTTGACGGGTTTTGCCGGGGGGGTTTTCTTCGCTTTGCTTGATAAGCGTTTGTTGGGTTTTTTAGGCCGTTCCTGAATCTGCTTATCCCGGCAATAGGAACCAATGACCTGCATGAACAGTGCGCCGAACTTTTCAGCTTTAACCTTGCCGATGCCGTGTATATCCAAAAAATTATCGCCGGACTGCGGAAAATATGTGGCCATTTCCACCAGGGTTTTGTCCGCAAAAATGACAAACGGGGGCACCCCGGATTCATCTGCCAGCCCTTTACGGGTTTTGCGCAAGATTTCAAACAATTCCCGGTCGTAGTCCAAAGCATCAAGTTTGTCCGTTTCCTGAGCGCTTGGGGCGGCGGCAGCTTTTTGTTCCAGTTCCCCCCAAACCTCCAAATCACCTTTGAGAACATCCCACCCTTTCGCGGTCAATTTCAAACTGCCAAACTCCATGTCCTGCGCTATCAGCCCCCTGTGGAGGAACTGACGCGACAATTGCAGCCACTGTTTTTTTGAATAACTTTCACCAATGCCGTAGGTTGACAACGTATGGTGTCCGAACTGGAGCACCTTTTTAGCCTGGGAACCGCGAAGCACATCAATAATATGATTGCTGCCGAATTTCTCACCGGTTCTTTTAACACATGAAAGGAATTTCTGGGCATCTACGCTTAGGTCCACCAGCTCTTTGTTTTCCGACAAACAGTTGTCGCACATGTTGCATTTTTCGATGGTATAGTCTTCTCCAAAATATTGAAGCAGTGGAATCCGGCGGCAAACCTCGGTCTCTGCCAGTCGTATCAGGGAGCTGAGGTGGATATTGGCCACACGCTTTTCATGGTCATTTTTCTGATCGATAAAGTATTTGATCTTTTGAACATCACCGTAGCTGAATAGCAACAGACAATGGGATTTTAGTCCATCCCTGCCGGCCCGTCCGATTTCCTGGTAATAGCTTTCAATGTTCTGCGGCAAATCAAAATGGACTACAAACCGGACATTGGGTTTGTCGATCCCCATTCCGAATGCAATGGTCGCAACGATAATTTGCAGATCATCCCGAGTAAAAGCCTCCTGGTTCCGGTGCCGTTCCAGGTCTGAAAGGCCGGCATGGTATGGTCTAACGGAAAATCCTTCATTTTCCAGGATCACATAGAGATCTTCCACCTGTTTGCGCGAATAACAGTAAATGATCCCGGATTGGTCGGGAAATTTGCGGATAAATTGAATCGTCTGATCCACCGGGTTGTCTTTTGGAAGAATTCGGATAAACAGGTTCTCCCGGTTAAAGCTGGCCATAAATTCCCGGCCCTGGTCCATATGAAGACTGGTTTTTATATCCTCACGAACTCTGGGGGTGGCAGTGGCCGTTAAGGCCACACAGACTGCATCGCTGAAATGATCCCGGGCCTCTGCCAACCGGCGGTATTCCGGTCGAAAATCATGGCCCCATTGAGAAATACAGTGGGCCTCATCAATGGCCAGGCACTCGATATTGACGGTAGACAGCAGTTCCAGCATATTGGATTTTAACAGGGCTTCCGGGGCCAGGTAAAGTAATTTGGCTTCTTTCTGTTTCACCAATTGGACGTTGCGGTGATAAGCCTCCGGTGCCAGCGAACTGTTTAAAACAGCCGCCGCTACTCCGGATTGCGTCAACTGTTCCACCTGATCCTTCATCAATGAAATCAAAGGTGAGATGACGATGGTCAGGCCTTCGAATAACAGGGCCGGGATTTGATAACATAGGGATTTACCGCCACCGGTGGGCATTACCACCAGCGCATCGGTCTTGGCCAGAATATGGGCTATAATATCGGCCTGAAGCGGCCTGAATTCATCGTATCCGAAAACGCTTTTAAGAAGGGCCCGGGCATGTTGGGTCATAAGATGCACTCTCTAGGATTTAGGTAACAACAGCCGGCCTGGTTCGGCCTTATAGCAGCGCTATAACCGGCAACAGAGAAACAATACACAAAATTTTAGCCCGGGGGCAACAGTTCTTTTGCAGAATTGTTTCCTTTTCCGAAAAATTGCATTATCATACCCAAAGATATCTTGATCAAATAAGAATAAGGAACTCATGCAACCATGCGTATTCGTTTAGAAGAATTAAATGAGGGAACGCTTAGTCTGGAATTCGAAGAACCGCCGGTGACCTTTCCGGTCCTCACAGAGATGGTCGACAGCGGTGTCTGCGAATTTCTGGCCCCTCTTAAGGCTGCCTTGAGAGCGCAACGCATCGGTGATATCGTGGAGATCGAGGGTAACATCTCCACAACGGTTCGTATGGATTGCGCACGCTGCCTGCAATCATTTGAAATGCCGATAGAGTCCAGCTTCGCTCTGACATATAGCCAAAAGGAGCCTGTCCCGGAACAGAGTCACGCCTATCAGGAAGAACTCGAGCTAACAGTCGAAGACATGGGACTGATCTACTACCAGGGCGAAGAAATCAACCTCGAAAATGAAATCCAGGAGCAGGTGGTATTGGCATTTCCCCTCAAAACGCTCTGCAAGCAGGACTGCAGGGGGTTGTGCCCCAAATGCGGTGCTGATTTAAATACCGAAAAATGCGATTGTGATCGTTCACCTCCGGCCGGCAAATTTGACGCACTAAAAGGCCTCAAACTATCAAAAGATTGAATTAGCATGGAAAGCATCACCCGACATACCTCGGAAATTCTGCGCCGTCCGGGAAAATTCCTCTTGAGGGTATTAATCGGTTTTAGGCGCAATCAGGGATTGTTGCTGGCCGGAGCGGTTGCTTATTACACCCTCCTGTCGGTCATACCCATGCTGGCATTGATCCTGGTCGGCCTGTCGCATTTCATTGATGAGCAACAGATCTATAGCACGATCCTAACCAACTTAAAACTAGTCATTCCGGCCCATGCCGAAAAGTTGGCCGGCCAGGTTTGGGGCTTTCTTGCCCGGCGGCAGCTGGTCGGGGTCGTCGGAATTCTGGTGATGCTGTTCTTCAGTTCCATGGCCTTCACCGTGCTTGAAAGCGCCATGGCCGTTATATTTTCCCACCGGGTCAGAAAACACCGCCGTCATTTCCTCATTTCGGCCGTTATCCCTTACGCCTACATTTTTTTGCTGGGAATCGGGCTGCTGCTGGTAACCATAGTCGCCGGAGCATTGGGAGCCCTGGCTGACCAGCATATCATTTTATTTGGCTATGACCTGAGCCTGGCGGCGCCCTCCCGAATCGCTCTTTACTTCTCGGGAATGTTCGGTATGGTCATGATGCTGACTTCCTTATACCTGGTGATGCCGGTCGGACGCATCGCCTTTCGTTATGCCCTCGCCGGCGGAATCACCGCCACCATACTATGGGAGATTATCCGGCATATACTGGTCTGGTACTATTCGACAATTTCGCTGGTCAATGTGATCTATGGCTCTCTGGCAACGGCGGTGGTCGCTTTGTTGAGTATCGAGATAGCAGTGATCATCCTGCTGCTGGGAGCCCAGGTTATCGCTGAGTTTGAACGCAGCAAAAGCGAATTGCCCGAAGAAGATAAATCGGGTTTCGATATTTGATAAACCCTTAAAATGACCCAGGACTTAGCTTAATGAAAATCAAACCCGGCCAACCGGCAAATAATTTTAGCAGTGAAGATATATTGGGAAATCCCGTGGCTCTCAAAGATTTTAAGGGCAAAAGGCTGATGCTGTCCTTTTACCGCTATGCCGGCTGCCCCCTTTGCAACTTGAGGTTGCACCATATGATTCAGCAGCACGCCTCCTTTGTGGAAAGGAATTTACACCAGGTTGCCATCTTCCAGTCCCCCAGAGAAAGCATTCTCAAATACGCCGGTAATCAGAATGCTCCCTTTCCCGTACTTGCCGATCCGGAAAGAATATTATACCGCCTATACGGCATTGAATCCTCCTGGTCTGGTTTTATCTGGGGTTCTCTGAGATTACCATCGGTAGCGTCGGCCTTGCTGAAGGGATTTTGGCCGGGTAAGATGGAAGGGATAAAATCGATGGTGCCCGCTGATTTTCTGATCGGCCCGGATTTAACTGTTCAGGTGGCCTATTACGGCAGAGATATTGGCGATCATCTGCCTATTGGAAAAATCAACGAATGGCTGGAAAAATCTCAATAAGGTCTCATATTTATGCGTTGGAAAAAGATATTTATCGCAGCTGCCCTGGTGATCGTTGTTTTGATCGTGGCGCTGTATGTGTTCTTACTGGCTTTCGATTTTAACAAATTAAAGCCCATGATTGCACAGGCCGTCAAGAATGCCACCGGTCGCGAACTGACGATGGCAGGTAATATCGAGTTTGCGCTTGGCATCAGGCCGACCCTGATAGTGGAAGATGTAAGTTTTCAGAATGCCTCCTGGAGCTCAACACCGCAACTGGCTCAGGTCAAACGCCTGGAAGTTCAGATCGCCGTTTTTCCCCTGATCATCGGAAAATTTGATTTTGCCCACCTGGTTCTTGTAGAACCGGCTGTGATCGTGGAATTTGATGGTTCCGGGACATCCAACTTCTCATTTGATACTTCCCGCGAGGAAAAGGATGAATCACCGATACCGCCCCCGCCGCTGATATTCAACGATGTTCTTATTGAAAAGGGTCTTTTTACCTACCGGGACGCACAATCGGATTTCAAATTTAAAATCCGCATCGACCACCTGACAGCTGAGATCCCCGGCTTTGATAAATCCCTGCAGTTGGAATTTAAAGGGGCCTTTGATGATATGCCCTTTACGCTCGATGGCACCGTTGGGCCTATTTGGGCCTGGGTCGAACCCGGATATGAATTGCCCGTGAATATTACCATCACGGCGGGCGGGGCAACCGCCGACGTCAACGGAGAGATGCGCGACCCGACCCATTTCAAGGATCTGGCATTCACCATCGCCGCCGATGGCGCTTCATCGGCCGACATTGCCAGGTTGGTTGGCCTGACGGACATACCGGAATTGGGAGCATTTAAGCTGGCGGCCAAAGTGGCCGATCCTGAAACAAACGTGCTAGCGGTCGACAAGCTGAGCATCACCCTGGGCGAAAATGAGATCACCGGTCGGGTGAATTTAAACACGGCCGAACAGGTGCCTTTTTTGACGGCTGAATTGTCGTCCCAAAACTTTGAATTGGGCCCAGCCAGTTTGAATCTCCACCTAACCGGCCCGTTTAAAAAACCGGCTATCAAAAAGCTCGATCTCAAGTTCGGTACTGAGGAACTGGCCAAGGTTCGCTTAAATGGTAGCGTTGACGACCTGATGGAACTGCAGGGGGTTGATATCAACTTTCAGGCCAGCGGCAAAGATCTGGCCAATTTGGAGAAGTTGACCGGGCAGCCGCTGCCGGTTCGCGGTGCCTTCAGCGCCGCCGGCAATGTTCTCACACCGGTCCATAAAAATCTCCAGATTCCCGATCTGAAGATTGCCGTCGGGAAAAACAGTATCACCGGATCCTTGGATTTGGATTTAAGCGGTGATAGGCCTCAGTTAAGAGCCAAACTGGCATCGCCGAAAATGGACCTGACCAGCGTTCTTCTGCCGGAACTTGCCAAGCAGGGGTGGGCCAAGGGCCTGGGCCAGGTCCGGCCCGTCAAGCTGGACGTCACCCTGGCCGGCTTTTCCAAGGAGATTGCAGTCAAAATGGTCGACTTGCAGGCAGGAACCCCGGCATCGGCCGAGTTGCACCTGACCGGCTCGGTTCAAAACCTCGTCAACCAGAGCGGCATCGTTCTTAATTTCTCCCTGCAGGGCAATGAGATCGCCAAACTCCATGAGATCATCGCCCAACCATACATTTTCGCCCCGCTTCCGGGCCAGGGGGCGTACACCATCTCCGGTAAAATCAGTGACCCAACGACCAACGATTTTCAGGTCGACGATTTCAAACTTGGACTGGCCGGTACGGAACTGACCGGCTGGCTGGACTTTAATCTGGCCGCCCAACCGCCTCAATACGAGCTGGACGTAACTGCCCCAAAATTCAACCTGAGACCGTTTCCAATTCCCCAGGAGGCGGCCTACGCCAGCCTCAACAAAATAGATGATCTGGGACCGTTAAAAATTCACTCCAAAGTGATTGTCAACGGTGACCATCTGTCATTAGCTCAGCTAGAAATACAGGCCGGCAGCGAGCGACTGGCCGCACTCGAGGTCAACGGCTCGATCAAGAATCTTACCGGGCAAAACGGCATTGATTTGAATTTTAATATTTGGGGCAGTGAAGTGGCCAACCTTACAAAAATAACCGGCCACCCCCTGCCCCTCAAGGGTGCTTACGGTCTTTCCGGCAGGTTGTCCGATCCTGCCAAAAAAAATTATAAGATCAGCGACTTGAAGCTCAAGCTGGGGGCAAACAACATCACCGGCTCAATGGATTTGAATTTAGGCGGCCAGCAGCTCCAATTGGCGACCGCCCTTTCGACCCCGAAATTCACCCTCCAACCGGTGACTATTGCCGCAATCGAACCACTGACCCGTATTGAGGACCTGGGACCGCTGCAGTTGACGGCCCGCCTCGCCGGCACCAGCCAAAAAATGGCTCTCGAAAACCTGGACATAAATATCGGCAGCCAACGGTTGATCGAAGTTTTGCTGAAGGGAAAGATAAATGATCTGCGGGCAGCAAGCGGGATGGAACTCGATATCTCGATGCGGGGCAATGATCTGGCCAGTTTTTCTGCCCTCGGGGGACCCGCCCTGCCCTTTCAGGGAGCCTTTCATGTCTCCGGCCGGTTTATCGACCCGGCGCCAAGAATTTACAAAATCCCTGCCCTGGAGGCGGCCTGGGGGGACAACGACACCCGGGGCTGGATAGCACTGGATTTGTCAAAAGACCGGCCCCACCTGAGGGCCGAACTGTCTTCGCAAAAGTTGGATTTACGGCCTCTTTTTGAAAAACCGGATGCCAAAAGCCCGGCCGGAGCACCGGCCCCCAAAACCAAGTCCAGCAATAAGAAATTTTTTTCCAGCAAACCGTTCCAGCTCGAGAAATTGAAAGCATTTGACGCCGACATCAAGCTGCGCGGCAAGCAGATCCTGTTGTCGGCCCTGGCGCTTGATGACGTCATCATCGACATTTTGCTTGATAACGGCAACCTCACCCTCGAACCGTTCGCTTTCAATGCAGGCGGGGGAAAAGCGGACGCCCGCTTCGAGCTGCGTTTGCAGGATACCCCTCCCACCCTGTCTCTGGCAAAGGTGATCGACCAGCTCGATGTCGGTTTAATGCTCGAAAAGCTCGGCTATTCAAGGTCACTGGAAGGTATGCTCGATACGAAAGTCAATCTCGTCGGCCGGGGCGCGTCCCCGGCCGAACTGATGGCCGGGCTCAACGGGTCCATTGTGATCACGATGGTCGATGGTCAGGCCTCCGACAAATACCTTGACCTCCTCGAGAAATATCTCGGATCCGATGTCCTGCAGCTGCTCAATCCCTTTAAGGCCCGCAGGGAATCCGCCCCGATTAACTGCTTCGTCAACAGGATCCAGATCAAAGACGGTCTGGCCGATGTTAAACTGTTGCTCGATACCGACCAGACGAGCATCTTCGGGATCGGTGATGTCAACCTGCGGACCGAGAAGTTGGACCTGGGCATAAAGCCCACGCCCAAAAAAGGAGCCGGCATCAGCGGGGTCGGCAGCGTCAGTTTCAGCTTGAAAGAACTGTCCCAGCCCTTTCGGTTAGGTGGCACCCTGGACCATCCTTCGCTGGCTGTCGATCCCGGCCGGACGGCTTGGATGATAGCAAAAATGGCCGGTGCCCTGGCCCTGGGACCGGCCGGTTGGGCCGCCTTTTTCGCGGATATTTCCGTCGGCAAGCAGGACCCCTGCCCCCTGGCCCTGGAGGCAGCTGCAAAAATAGGTCAGCCGGCCGAAGGGCAAAAAGAGGATCAGACATCGAAGAAGACCGATAGCGGGAGTGAAAAAGAAAAGAAATCCGGCGGATTTTTTCAGCGCCTGTTTGGCCAATAAAAAAACGGGGTTTCTGGGAAAGGGGAACCTCCGGTAGTCGTGAAAAGCTCCGCATGGTTATTCTTGCTATGCCCGAGCATAACGCCAATATGAAAGCCCTGACAGAACTAGCCCGGATGCAGTTTCCCGGGAAAATTGCGGCAACGGCCAAGTATGACGATGAAGTCGAAGAATTAAGATTTGTGATTGCGGATATTGTCAGGGCAGATAAATATCCAGCAGAACATATAGGAGGTTACCGTTATGAAGAGTAAAAGAAGATTTTTAATTTTGATCTGCTTAGGCCTGCTGATTAGCCTGGCAGGGTTTCTGACTCCTGTTGTCCTTTCAGCTGAAAATATCCAGCTTTCCTCGGGCCAGACCGTTTATGTGCCGATTTACTCTCATATTTACAGCGGCGTCAAGGGGCGGCCCTTTGATCTGGCGGCAACCCTCAGCATTCGCAATACGAACCCCATAAGCCCCATCACTCTGGTTTCTGTGAAATATTATGATTCCGATGGCAAACTGGTTGAAGACTATTTGAAAAAACCGATGCAACTTAATGCTCTGGTATCAACCCGTTATATCATAACGGAGGATAATAAAGCCGGGGGGTCGGGAGCCAACTTTATGGTCGCCTGGAAATCCGACCAGAATGTAAACCCGCCTATTATCGAAGCGGTTATGATCGGCACCCATTCCGGTCAGGGGATATCGTTTGTCTCCCGGGGTCAGGAAATCAAAGAAGATCGTTAGGGTCGTCTAAATGGCTTAACTCAATCAGCTCTTTATAGTGTTTTGTCATATAAATAAGATACAAAATGGTTAGCAGTCCCACGCAGGCGGTAGTTTAGTTCAAACCCGCCTGGTGAAACGCTAACGGGTCATCCAAAAAGCATTTAGAGAGAACCTCGCCGACACCTCAACTATCTTTTTTGCTGATAGATACTTGACGCTGCTAATCTAAACCAAAAGGCACTATCACGCAAGCAGAGGAACTAAAAAACATGGAACCAACTAAAAATAAAATGTCTTTAACTGAGTCAAATCGACAGCCGGAGGGATTAATGGTCATCAGGACCCAGGCCATGCCCAAAGATGCCAATCCCAACGGGGATATATTCGGCGGCTGGGTCATGTGCCAGATGGATATCGGCGGCGGTTTGCTGGCCATGGAGGTCGCCCGCGGCCGGGTGGTGACGGTGACAGTGGACAAGATGGCTTTCGTCAGGCCGGTCCAGGTCGGGGACACGATTTGCGTTTACGGCAGTGTCATCCGCATCGGCAACTCTTCCATGGATATCAAGCTGGAAGTCTGGTCTAAAGACCCCATCGAAGAATTCGAAGCCCAGCGCCACCTGGTAACCGAGGCCGTCTTTCGCTACGTGGCCATTGATATAGATCGCCGACCCCGCCGCATACCCGACAATCCCCAATATCCGCGATCCGCACCATAGCTTTTATAAGGAGAAAATCCAATGGCTGTCTCTATACCCATTGTGTGTCCCTACTGCGGGGTTGGCTGCAATCTCGATCTGGCGCTGGATGGTAACGGCCGGCCGGTTAAATGCCGCGCGGCGGGCCGCAACCCTGAGCTTAACGCCAAGTACGCCTGCGTCAAGGGATTTACGGTCCATGAGCTATTAAATCACCCCGAACGCCTGACCCAGCCCTATATCCGCAAAGTAGACAAACTGGAACTGGTTTCCTGGGAGAAGGCCATTGCCGCCGCCTCCCGGGGTTTGATGGTAACCATCCAAAAATACGGCCCCCAAAGCGTCGGTATGCTCTGCAGCGGAAAAATTCTCAATGAAGAAGCCTACCTCGCCCAAAAGTTCCAGCGCGCCGTCATCGGCAACAATCACGTTGACAATTGCGCCCGGCTCTGCCATGGCCCCACCGAAGCCGCATTGAGACAGCAATTGGGGTACGGTGCGGTCAGCACCTTTTTGGAGGACTACGAAGCCACCGAAACGGTTTTTCTGGTAGGGGCGCATACGACATTTACCCACCCGGTCATCTGGATGCAGGTCAAAAAGCGCGCCAAAAAAGGCGGCCTCAACCTGATTCTGGCCGATCCCCGAGAAACCGATCTCGTCAAAAATGCCGCCGTCCACCTGAAGGTTAAGCCCGGTACGGACATTTTCTGGATAAATGCCCTGGAGAAAATTATCATCGATAAAGGCTGGCATGATCAGGACTTCTGCGAAAACCAAACCATCGGCTTTAACGCCGTGCGTAATTCGGTTCAAGATATCGACGTTGATACGGCCTGCAACCGCGCGGGTGTAACGCGGGAGGAACTGGAAAAAGTCGCTGAACTGATTCATGACAGCAAAACCATATTCATCTGGGGCATGGGCCTGACCCAGCACGCCCACGGAACCGATAACATCATCGCCCTGGTGAACCTGGCCCTGCTGACCGGCAACATCGGCAAACCCGGATGTGGCCTGTCGCCCTTGCGGGGCCAGAACAACGTGCAGGGCGTCGGAGATATGGGTGCCCTGCCCAATTTGCTGGCCGGCCATATGGAAGTTGACGATGAAGCCGCCCGGGTTCATGTCGGCGCCATCTGGGGCGCTGATGTTCCCTGCGAACCCGGCCTAGCAGCCCCTGAGATGATCCATAACATTGCCTCCCGTAAAATCAGGGCCCTTTATGTCATCGGCGAAAACCCGGCCGTATCCGAACCCCAATCCAATTTTGTGAGCTGGATGCTCCAAAAACTCGACCTGTTGATTGTGCAGGATATCTTCCCCATTGAAACATCCAGATATGCCCATATTGTCCTGCCGGCCGCCGCAGTGGGAGAAAAAGACGGTACCTTTACCAATGCCGCCCGGCGGGTTCAGTACACGGCTGCCGGCATCAAGCCCCCCGGCGAAGCCAGACCGGACTGGATTATCCTTCAGGAAATGGCCAGGGCCATGGGGGCCAACTGGCAATACACGTCAACCGAAGATATCTGGGAGGAAATCCGTCAGGTGGCCCCGGTTTTCAGCGGCATCAGTCACCAGCGCCTAAAAGACTCACCGGGAATTTTCTGGCCCTGCTATAATGAATCCCACCCGGGCACCCCGCGTCTGTACGAAGACGGATTTGGCTTTCGGGACCGCCGCGCCCGCTTTTTACCGGTTGACCTGCCGGATACCCTCATGGAGGCCACCGAACAATACCCCTACATACTGATCACCGGGCGCCTGCTGGAGCATTTTAATACCGGTGAAATGTCACGGCGAACTGCCAAACTTTCAAAACTCAAACCGGCGTCCTATCTGGATATGAATCCGAAGGACGCAGAAGCTGCCGGCCTTTGTGAAGACGACATCGTGCACATGACCAGTCCTCATGGAACGGTCAAATTGCCGCTGAAGCTAGAGGCCAGCATGCAGCGCGGCTATCTATTCGCACCAATTCACTTCAGTGAACCCAATTTCAACTCCCTGATGAGTGCCGTGCCCATCGACCCCAAAGCCAGAATGCCGGCCTTGAAGGTTGTGCCGGTGAAGGTTGAAAAAGTTTAAGAAAGATTAATCGCTCGGCAACTGCAATGGCGTCTTGGGCATTTTTTTTCCACCTAGTGGTAGAATGGGTTTGATCTGGCGGATCCCTGAGGATCCGATTCCATAAAATATTGTTGCAATCCACCACTTGTTGAATTAATAATTGAATCGATCTGGCATGGTTTGACGATAGGTGCAATCGGCATCTTGCATGAAACGCCGGGTGTCAGATACCGCCTATCATTAGGTCTAAAGATAGAAGATAAGGAGTGGTTTATGCGACCGATTTCATCTGTTAATAAGAGCTGCCTGGAACCATCTGTCCGGTTCAGTAACCCGGCGGCTATCCTGTTTTTTATCGGACTGATCGGCCTGGTGCTGTTGCTTGGCGGCTGCTCCATGGTCGGGCCGGACTACGTCAAACCGACGGCGCCGGAGCCTGAGAGATGGCTCGAGTCGGAAGATCCTAAAATCGAAAGCAAGGAGGCCGACTTCAGCCAATGGTGGACTGTTTTTAAGGATCCGGTCCTCGATGACCTGATTCAGGCCGCATACCGGCAAAACCTGCCCCTGCAAATAGCCGGATTACGAATCTATGAGGCCCGGGCGCAGCTTGGAATTGCCTTCGGTTTTCAATACCCCCAGACCCAACAGGGCCTGGGATCCGGGTCCCTTAACCAGGTCAGCAAAAATGCACCCAACGCAGCCGGCGCGGACAGATATTATTCAACTTACGATATCGGTTTGGATGCGGCCTGGGAACTGGATGTCTGGGGCAAATTTCGCCGGGCGGTGCAAACCAGCGTGGCCAACCTGGAGGCGTCAATTGCCGATTACGACGATATCCTGGTGTCATTGACCTCTGAGGTGGCCAGGACGTATATCGTCTTGCGCACCTCCGAGGAACGCCTGGAAGTTGCCCTCCAAAACGTTAAGATACAGAAAAGATCTCTCGAAATCGCTGAGGTCAGGTTCAACGCCGGTGCGGTAACCGAACTCGACGTCAACCAGGCCCGGTCGCTTTTAGGAAGTACCGAGGCGACGATTCCCGGTTTTAAGACCGATATCCGGCGGGCCAAAAATGCCCTGGGCATTTTGCTGGGTGAACTTCCCGGAGAAATCGATGCCATGCTGGGTGGTCCCGGCCTCATACCGGAGATCCCGGCAGAGGTAGCCGTGGGCATCCCTACGGAATTGCTGCGCCGACGGCCGGATATCCAATTTGCCGAGCGCCAGCTGGCCGCTCAGAGTGCCCAGATCGGATTCGCCAAAGCGGACCTTTTCCCGCATTTTTCATTGTTCGGCACACTGGGTTTTCAAACCGGCGATTACACCGATTACCGTTCGAATAATTCCAAAATCAGCGACCTGTTTCACAAGGACAGCATTGCCTATTCCGCCGGCGCCGGCTTTAACTGGGACCTCTTCAATTACGGCAGGATATCAAACAATGTCCGGGTTGAAGACGCCCGGTTCCAGGAACTGGCCGTCAACTACGAAGACACGGTCATTCGAGCCGCCCAGGAAGTTGAAGATGCCATGGTCGGTTTTCTGCAATCCCAGGATGCGGTTGTCTTTTTGGCCGATGCTGTCAAAGCCTCCAAGCGATCAGTGGACCTGTCCATGATCCAGTACCGGGAGGGGTTGACCGACTACCAGCGGGTACTGGATACCCAGCGCTTTTTAGTCGAACAGCAGGACAACCTGGCACGCACTACCGGCTCCGTAGGCCAAAATCTGATCGCCATGTACAAGGCCCTGGGCGGTGGCTGGGAAATCCGGGAAGGCCAGGATTTTATTCCTGCAGATCTCAAGGAAGAAATGGAAAAGAGGACCAACTGGGGCAATATCCTGTCTCCGGAAAAAGTGGAATACCCGCCGTCCCAGGAAGTTCGCAGCCTGTTTCATACGCCGAATTTTTAAGGGACAAATATTATGACCAGGGAATTTGACCCCAAAAAGAGTTATCTGGCTGTCAAGGCCAATGAAAAGATGATCGCCTATGCAGGGTTTACGATTCACCTCCAGGAAGACGGCGAAAAGAAAGAAGGGGTTGTTAAAATTTCATCCTTTCAGCGCGCCTATGGCGGCGGGTATCTGACCCTCACCTTTATTGTGGATAGAGGGCCGGATGAAAAGCTGTCAAATCAACTTGCGCAAGTCTACGCCAACCTGACGGAGGACTCCCTCAAACCGTTGCTTGGTAAACAATTCGAGAGAATGGTCAAAGTCGACCTGGATTTACTTGAGGAAGTCAAAGGCTGGTATGTCGAGGAGATTAACGTGCATTTCCGAACCATTGCAGGTCAGGAAAAAGCATTGGTGGAGGGTAAAATGATTCCGGCCCTTGAAAAGATCCTTCCCTGCAAATTTGACGCGGTGGAATGGTGGCCGGAAGGCAAAGCGTCCGAGACACCCGGGGCAAAAGATGTCGAAGAAAATATCTCGCTGCGGGGACTCTTTAAAAAATGGTTCGGGAGCTCATAAAGTCTGGAGTAGTGGAGTAATGGAGTGATGGATTACTGGAATTGATTGTGCTGCTCATCAGCAATTCTTCAAAACTCCAATACGCCGGTACTCCAACACCCCTTATTTTTTTTAATTGGAAGACGAGCATCTGACAAATTTAAGTCAGCGATGATTTAGTCATTAACCAGCTTCCCAGGAGGCCTTATGCCGCTAAAAGTAAAATCAACCCCCCGACGACCGGGCGTTATGGTTATATCCCCCATCGGCGCCATTGATGCCAGCACCTATCTCATTCTCGAGAATAAAGTCGAGGATGCCTTAAAGGAATCGCCGGATGTCATCATATTCGATATGGAATTTGCCGACTATATCAGCAGTACGGGAATCCGGGTGCTCTTGAAAACCAAAAAGGCCCTGAAAGAAACCGACGGCAAAATGGTCTTCATCAACCTGCAGCCTCAAATCAAAAAAGTATTTGATATCCTCCAGGCTATACCGACCCTGAAGGTTTTCGCCAGCATTGCAGAACTGGACAATTATTTAGATGTGATGCAAAAAGCCGCACGGTAGAAGCCGTGACAATTCACGGAAAATATAAGTTGTAAAACTGCCCCACGCGAGTTAATATTGATTAAAGATAATCCCTGGGAGCGGCTTCCTGCCGCGATCAAAATAGAGGTCTTATTCTTTAATTTCGCGGCAGGAAGCCGCTCCCAGGAGTAAAGGGCCTGGTATGAAAAAAATTGTAACCCTGGCAGCACTTGCAGTAATTATTATCTCCTGCGCTCACGGTAAGACCGAGCACTTTCCGACGGTTGAAAATCAATCCGAAGCTGCCGAAGTTTTCGTCATCCGGGATAATAATTTCATGGGATGGGGGATGTCTTTAAAAGTAGCGCTGGACGATTCCATTATCGCCCGACTGCGCTCGGGGGAATACGTTAAGTTTTACGTCAAACCCGGTTTCCACTCCCTGGGGGTATCCAAACCGACCATGACAGTACCCTTTGAAAAAGGACAGATCTACTATTTTCTCATCAGCGCCGAATACACCAGTTTCGGCTTCGATATCCAACGCATCGGAAATCAACAGGCCGATATGTGGCTTTCCAGAACGAAACCAATTAAATAAAAATGTGTTAGGAGCGGCCCTGGGGGCCTCAAGGAGCTCCGTTTTTGGCGGATTAAGGATCGCCCTTTGGGCTTGAGGCTAAAGGCCAAACGATTTGCCTATCAGAGCTTTTGCCTCAAGCGAAGCGCTCCTCAATCGAAGCAAATAGAATTTGCGTAGTGCTCCTCAAGCAAAGCGATCTTAGGTCCCTACAAGGACCATGTAGACATCCATCACATTCGTACGGGTGGGTCCGGTGATCACCAGGTCTTCCAGGGGTTGAAAGAAATGATAAGCGTCATTGCGTCTGAGGTAGTCTAAAGGATCAAGACCTTTGGCCCGGGCGCGAGCCAGGGTACGGCCATCGGCTATTGCCCCGGCCGCATCGGTCGGCCCGTCATTTCCGTCTGTCCCGCCGGCCAATACAACGACGCTTTTCATGCCGTCGATCACCAGGGCGGAAGCCAGGGCAAATTCCTGATTCCGGCCGCCTTTGCCATCTCCCCGGATGGTTACCGTGGTCTCGCCCCCGCACAGGATGCATGCCGGTGCTGGTAACGGATTTCCCGAACCCCGAACTTCTTTGGCGATGGCGGTCAGCACCTTGACCACTTCCCGGGCTTCCCCCTCTATGGTGGAAGAAAGAATCAGCGTCCGGTAACCCAATTCCGCCGCCTTTAAGCCGGCAGCCTTCAAGGCCTGGATGTTGGTTCCCACAAGTTCGGAAAAACATCGCTGAAAAACCGCGTCCCCAGCCTTGGGAGTGTCTGCGACGTCACCCTTCAGCCCCCGTTCAATCCTGCTTTGCACGGATAGGGGCACCCGTTCCCAGATGTCATATTTTTCAAAAACTTGCCGGGTATCGGCAAAAGTAGAGGTGTCCGGGACGGCGGGCCCGGAAGCAATCACGTTGAGATCGTCACCAATGACATCCGAAAGTATCAAACTGACCACGGTGGCCGGATAGGCGCAGCGTGCCAACCCACCTCCCTTGGCGCGGGAAAGATGCTTGCGGATGGTGTTGATTTCATGTATATCTGCGCCGCAAGCCAAAAGCAGCCTGGTGACCTCCTGCTTGTCTTTCAGGGTGATGCCCTCGGCCGGGGCGACCAGAAGCGCCGAACCGCCGCCGGATATAAGGCAGAGCACCAGATCCCGCTCACCGGCATCCTTTACCAGCGCTAAGATTTCTTCGGCGCCTTTAATGCCGCGTTCATCCGGCACCGGATGGCTCGCCTCATGGGTCCGTACACGGGCTAACGGCAGCCCATGCCCTTCTTTGACCACAATCACGCCGTCGGCAATGTGATCGCCCAACAGGTCTTCCAGGGCCCGGGCCATGGGCGCACCGGCTTTGCCGGCCCCGACCACCAGGAAACGGTCGTAATCTTTAAACGCAAAACGGTGCTCACCAATCTGCAACCCATCATCCACTCGCTTTACATAGCGCAGAACGGCTTCCACCGGATCCACCGCCTTGAGGGCAGCTTCAAAAACGGCACGGGCATGTTGCCGCATGGATCCTACTTGATCAGTTTGAGGTGTCATCGGTTTCCTTTCGGTATTTTCACATTCTTGCCATTTTATCAATCAAATCCACCACCCGATTCGAATAGCCCCACTCGTTGTCATACCAGGAGACAACCCTCAGGTAGCCGTCCTGCAGCGAGTGGGTAGACATGGCATCGAAAATGCTGGAATGGGGATTGCCAATGATGTCGCTGGAGACCAGCGGTGCTTCACTGTATTCGAGCACTTTCTGCATGGGGCCATCGGCCGCCTTCCGGACAGCGCCATTGACATCTTCCACAGATGGCTTGCTTCTCAAGCGCGCGACCAGATCCACAATGGAACCGTCGGGTACGGGAACCCGCATGGCCAGGCCATCCAGTTTGCCCTGCAACCGGGGAAGCACTTTGCCGACCGCCCGGGCGGCACCCGTTGTGGTGGGAATGATGTTTTCGCCCGCCGCCCGACTGCGTCTGAAATCTTTGTGGGGAACATCGGCCAGGCGCTGATCGTTCGTATAGGCGTGCACCGTGGTGATGAACCCTTCTTCGATGCCGAAAGATTCATCCAGTATTTTAGCAATCGGCGCCAGGCAGTTGGTGGTACAGGAAGCATTGGAGACGATGCGGTGTTCGGCTTTAAGCTCATCGTCGTTGACCCCCAGAACAATGGTGGCATCGATTTCGTCTTTGGCCGGCACCGTCAGAAGAACTTTTCGGGCCCCGGCAGCCAAATGCTTTTCCAACCCGGCTCTATCCCGAAACACCCCGGTGGATTCAATAACGACATCCACGCCTAAATCCTTCCAGGGGATTGCGGCCGGATCGCGATACTCGGTCATCTCTACCTTCTGATCGTCGACGTACAAAGCATCTGCGGTGGCCCTGACCTCATTTTGAAAAATTCCCATTACCGTATCGTATTTGAGGAGGTAGGCCAGCTGTTCGTTTTCAAAAAGGTCATTGATGCAGACGACATTGATATCGTCGCGTTCACTTAATATGCGAAAGACGCTGCGGCCGATGCGGCCGAAGCCGTTTATTCCTATCCGTGTCGCCATTATGCCGCCTCCTTTTCCATCACCGTAAAGGTGTTGATAAGATCCACCACCCGGTGGGCATATCCCCAACCATTGTCGTACCAGGCCAGGGTTTTGGATACATTTTTTCCCATCACCATGGTCGCCAGCGAATCAAAGGTGGTCGAATAGGGACTGCGAATAATGTCGCTGGAAACAATGGGTTCATCCTCGTAATCAATGATTTCGCGCCATGTATCGGTCGATGCCGCGGTTCGCACCACCTCGTTGATTGCGACTTTTGTGACCGGTTTTTCATGCCAGCAGACAAGATCCACCACCGACCCGTTGGGCACGGGCACGTTCATGGATCCGCCGCTGATCCGCCCTGTCACCTCGGGTATCAGCCGGGCAACCATCCCGGCCGCATCGGTTTGCTGGGGAATAATATTTTCAGCGGCTGCCCGCCCCCGGCGTTTGTCTTCGGAGGGAACATCCGCCAGGCGCTGCTGGTTGGTGTAGGCGTGCACGGTGCTCAAAAAGGCTCTCCGGATGCCGAAGGCGCCGTGCAAAATTTTAATAATGGGCGCCGCGCAATGGGCCGTGCACGATCCATTGGAGACAATCCGGTGCTCCGGTTTCAATTGGTCGTCATTGACCCCCATCACCACCGTGATGTCGGGCGGATCCTGGGGCGGTGCACACAGGATCACTTTTTTGGCACCGCGCTCGAAATGCCGCTCCAGTTGTTCGCGCGTCCACTTGCGGGCTGTGGCCTCAATGACCACATCTACCCCTAAATCTCCCCAGGGGACATCTCCGGGCTCCGCTTCTGACAGCATGGGAATCTGCCGCCCGGCCACATACAGATGGCCTTCCTTGATACTGACTTCATCCGGAAACTTACCCAATATGGTATCGAATCGAAGTAAATACTCCAATGCCTTATGATCAGCGATATCGCTGACGGCCCTCAGCCGGATATCCTCGCTCTGGTAGAGGATGCGGAACAGATTTCTCCCGATCCTGCCAAAGCCCATGAGACCTATGCCTACAGATGACATCAGACACCTCCTTTTGTAACCGCTCACAGGTTCAGGGCTTTCCCGCACACCGGAGGCGCGTAAAACTTGACCCTGAACGGTAACGCCTTATTTGTCTTTTTAACTACGTATCTGATTATGTCAATAACGGGGACGGATTTGATGTCGGATCTGGAATCTTGCCCGCCGGCCTTTGGGCAGGTTCTGATTCACTGAAAGTGAAGGTCGCTGCGAATAGGTTGCTAGTTTTCGGGAATTGAAAACCCATTGCTATTCGGCGATAAGTTTATTGCGGTTCTGAACCCAGGCGTTGCGGATCATCACGTAAGGATCCAGCGCGGCCGCTTTGAGCGCCTCGTATTCTCCGATGCGCAGAGAGGTGTCGTTGACCGTTTCGCCGGCCCGGATCTCAATCGACGTCCTGGTGTCCGGAGACAACCAAAAGAGCGGATCCAGAAACGTATCCCCCACGAGACCCAGCCCGTCCCGCACGCTGGAAGGGCCGAAAAACGGCAGCATCAGATAGGGCCCATAGCCAATCCCCCAGACCGCAAAGGTTTGTCCCAGGTCCTCCTTGCTGGGCTGCAGGTGCGGATATTTGGCCGCCACATTGGCGATGCCTAAAAACCCCGCCGTGGTGTTGATGAAAAACCGGCCGAATTCATAACTGGCCTTCTGCCCTTTGCCCTGCAACAGGCAGTTTATAAATCGCACCGGAAAGCGGATATTGTAAAACACGTTGCGCACCGCAGCCCGCAGCTCCTGGGGGATGATAAAACCGTAGCCCCGGGCCACCGGTTTGAGCACCCAGAAGTACAACCTGTCGTTCAAAATGTAAAAGTCGTTGTTTACCTTGATCAAGGGGTCGGAGATGAGCTTTACGTCATCGTCGGCGTATTCATCATCATCATCGGCGTCTTCATCTTTTTTATCGTCTTCATCTTCTTTAGCCTGCGCAGCCTGAGCCAGCAGTTCAAAGCGGGGTGTTGCCAGCTGATCATTGGCTGATTCCCGGCTTTGTTGGGCAAGCAGCAGGCCGGGCAGTTCGATCGGCTCATTCCTAATTTCGCCGGCGGCAGCCGGGCTGCAAAAGACCCCCAATAATGCGGCCACTGCAACCACATACAAAGCCTTTCTCACGGGATCAATCCTCATCTTTCCTCCTGATAGTCGCTTTTGGGCTTAACTCTTTTTAGTTTTTTCCCGCAATATTTCCAATAACTTGTCCGCAGAGCCGTTGCTCAGGATCTCCCTGAACTGGGTGCGATAGTTTTTGACCATGCTCACCCCTTCGATGACCATGTCATAGACTTTCCAGGAGCCGCTCTTGTCGGTCATCCGGTAAAACAGCGGTATTTTTGTGCCGTCCGACGTTTGCAGATAACTTTGGACTTCGGCCTGGCCTTCTTTAATCATGATTTCCTTGTCATAAATAACTTTTTGGTCCGAGTAGGCCAGCAGACGGTCGGCGTAGACACCCTGGAGCAGCTCTTTAAACAGCTTGACAAATTCGGTTTGCTGCTCGGCGCTGAAATTTTTCCACTCCCGGCCCAGGGTTCGCTTTGAAAGTTCCTCGAAATCGAAGACACTTTCAATTTCTGTGCTGATGGCGGTGATTTTCTGATCTTTGGGCTTGGTTTTAAAGGCCGGATCACTCAATGTTTTAAGAACCTTATTGACCCCGGCTTCAACGGTCTCTTGGGGTGTTGCCGCATAAGCTTGAAGCGGCAGCACTATCAAAATTGCTAAAATCAGTATCCATCCGGTAAATCGTCTATTCATATCAGCCTCCCTCGAAGATTCGTAATTATGGTTATGATTGTATGGTTCGTTAGACTTATTGGTTGATTAAGTTTATTGGGTTTGCCGAATTCGAAAATCCGAGCCTCGCAACCCGCAACCCGTAACGCGGACCTATTTTTTCTTATCACCACCCACGTCTCCAAAGGCATACTTGCTGATCAGATCCATGATATCCGTAGGAGAATTGGTATCGGTGATACTGTCCCCGTTGGCCAGCAGATCACCACTGCCGCCCGGATCGATAGACACATATTTGTCGCCGATCAACCCTTCGGTTTTGACCGAGGCGATGGCGTCATCAAAGATTTCAATGCCTTTGTTGATCTTAAATTCCACCTTCACCTGCTCGTTTTTCTGGTCCAGGGTAAACTTTTCCACCTTACCGATTTCCAGCCCCAGCATATTCACGGGATTGCCTTCCCGCAGACCGGTGACGGTGTTGAATTTGGCGTACAATGAATAGGTATTGTCTCCTAAAAAACCAACATTGCCCAGTTTGACCGTCATATAACCGATGCAGAACAAACCGATGACCACGAAAATACCCACCACTGTTTCCTTGGAATATTTCTTCATGACGCTTTTCCTCCGCGTGCACAGGAAAACTGTGCAATCTCTTTTTGATTAAACCGTGCAAATTCCATTACGGACTCAATTTCTATCTGGGGTTTGCCCTGGGCCAAACCGGCCAGGACACTGAAATCAACACATTCTTCTGATTTATTCTCATTGGCCATGGCGGCTTCGATGCCGCCCATCCCGTGTTCCTGGAAGTCCCTGGTAAAGTCCCTCATGATTCGTTCAGCTTCCTCGATATCGGAATAGGGCAGCACGGTGGCATATTCATTGATGGTCTGGCGTGAGGAGAAGCCGCCCACCGCCCCGAAATGTTTATTGATATAGGATCCCAGGGATCGAATTATCTGCTGGGACACGTCGTGTCCCAGATCGGCACTGATTCGATCGATGTCATCGATGGTAAAAACCGCCGCCGCATAGGTGGCGTCGGGACGCCGCTGGCTCAGATCGGATTGATAGCGCACCTTGAAATGCCGCTTGGAATACAGCCCGGTCAGCTCTTCTCCCAGGCTCTCCAGGCTGCTGATCAATTCCTGGCGGAAGGGATGATCAAGGGATTCGAATTCTTCCGGGTCCCCCTGGAATACGATCTTGCGATCATACAGGGCCAGGATGCGGTTGGAGATGAAATAGACATCCGGGATTTCGTGGCTGATCAAAAGGGCGGTAAACCCGAAGCGCTTTTGATATTCGGCCACCATGCCCAGGATGGCATTCTTACGAATCGGGTCTTGACCGGTGGTCGGCTCGTCAAAAAGCACAATCCCCGGATCGGTGACCAGGGCCCGCGCCAGGGCGGCGCGCTTTTGCATGCCGCCGGAGATTTCCGACGGGTATTTGTCAAACACTTCGGTCAGCTCGGTCTGTTCGATGCGGGCCATGGCCCTTTTTTCGATTTCCTTCTTTTTTAACTTGCTTGCGTACTTCAGCGGCATGGCCACATTTTCAAACACCGTCAGTGAATCAAACAGGGCATTGCTTTGAAACATGTAGCTGATCTGGCCGATATACTCATTCCATTCGGCTTTGCTCATTTTGTTAATGGCTTTGCCGCGAAATAAGATTTCACCCTCATCGGGCTGGAGCATGCCGATGATGTGCTTGAGGGTCACGCTTTTGCCCGTGCCCGATAGTCCGATCAGGGTGCTGACCTCACCTTCATAGATCGAAAAATCGATCTTATTCAAAATATTGCGGGTGCCGAAGGTCTTGCTCACCCCTCTAAATTCGATCAATGGCTGTCTTTGTTCATCCATGGTTATTCCTATACATTTACAATAAAAGAGGTTACGACATAATCTGAAACCAGGATCATCACGCACGAGATCACCACCGCCGAGGTGGTGGACAGGCTGACACTTTTGGCGCCGAAGCTGTCGGTGCGCATGTGGGTGAAAAAGCCCTGAAAACAGCAGATGGTGACCACCAGCAGGCCGAAGACGATGGACTTGTAATAGCCCCCCGTGATGTCATCGATTGCGGTGCTGGCCACAACCCGGTAAAAATAGGTGCCCGAGTTGACCCCCAGCAGCACACAGCCGCTGAACCAGGCGCCGATGATGCCGATCAGGTCAAAAAAGGTGGTCAAAATCGGAAAGCTGATAACAGCCGCCGCAATGCGCGGGCTGACCAGATACCCCAGGGGGTCGATGCGCATGGTGGAAAGGGCGTCGATCTGCTCGGAGATGCGCTGGATGCCGATCTCAGCCGTCATGGCCGACCCCGCCCGGGCGGTAATCATGATGGCGGCCAGAACCGGCCCCATCTCCCGGATCAGGGTCAGGGCGATGGCGGTCCCCAGCACCCCCACCGAACCGAATTTAACCAGAACGAAATACAGCTGCAGGCCCAGCACCATGCCGGTGAAAAAGCCCACCAGCAGCACAATCTGAGCGGATTTGGCCCCGATAAAATAGACCTGGGAAATAATTTCCGGGATCTGCTTGATCCGAAAGATCATGAAAAAGGAGCGGAAGAAAAATATGCCCATGGCCCCCAGATCGTTGTTCAGGCGCAGGGTCCTGCCGCCGAAAAAATCAAAAAAGGATTTTATAAATCCTTTAGATGGTTTTGCTGCTGGTTCAGTCGCCGTTTCGACCGCAGAATTTTCTGCCATTTTATGAGTTCCCCTTCCTCCATGGCTAATTTGCTGGAAATGTGTTTCTAAGGAGTTTTTAAATCGACGCAATTATCTATCATAAAGCCGGTGAAGTGCAAGAAAAAACTGATGAAATCAATAATTTTTATAAGTTTTTTCTGTTATGCGCTAAAATTAATTTGATTTTCGGCAATTTGCAGTGCAGTAAAGGTTAAAGACCGTAACCCTAAATGACCGTACACAAAATGGGATGGGTTTTATATAGTCAGTTTGATAAATCCTTTTAGCTGCCGAACAAAAGGAGGTTCGCTGAAATGTCCAATAAACTCTATATCGCCTCGATGGAAGCCCGCAGCGGCAAATCAGTGGTTGCCCTCGGTATTATGGAATTGCTTTCACGGCGTTTGAATAAAATCGGTTTCTTTCGACCGGTTATCCCTGATGTCGCGAAGGATAATAATATCAATTTAATCAGCAGCCGGTACCTTTTGAAGCAACCCTACGAGGCCATGTACGCCTTCAGCCATGATCAGGCGCAGGAAATGGTAGCCGATGGGAAATACGACACCCTTTTAAAGACCATCCTCGGCAAATTTAAATCCCTGGAAAGACAATGCAAATACATTGTGTGTGAAGGCACGGATTACTCTGGTGTATCTTCGGCCTTCGAGTTCGATTTCAATGCCGAAGTGGCCAACAATTTAGGCTGCCCGATTCTGGCGGTACTCAATGGCCGCGGTCAAACCCCGACGGATTTAATCGATTCGGTCCGGTTTGCGCGGGAATCCTTTGAGAGCCACGGATGTACCATCATGGCAACAATTGTCAACCGGGTGGATCCAAAGCAAGTTGAAGCCATCGAAGAGACGCTAGCCCCGGTGGTGTCGGATACAGTGCCGGTCTATATCCTTCCGGAAGAGCCCATGCTGAGCAAACCGACCGTCGGTGAAATCGCAGCCGCTCTTGAATGCCAAATTCTTCAAGGAGAAGTCGTGGGATTGAACCGTGAGGTCCATGATATCAAAATTGCCGCCATGAGTTTACCGCATTTTCTGGACTATGTCACGGCTGGGACCCTGGTTATGACTCCCGGGGATCGCTCCGATATCATCCTGGGCTGTCTGGCGGCCACCGTATCGGAATCCTATCCGAATATTTCCGGTCTTCTTTTAACCGGGGGACTCACGCTTGCCCCCCAGGTGCAGCGGCTGATCGAAGGTTTCAGGAAAGCCTCCCCCATACCCATTCTCAGCGTGGATACCGATACCTATACCACGGCCATCAATGCCAGCTCGGTCAGAGCCGGGCTCACACCGGAAAACGACCGTAAGATTGCATCCGCTCTGGGATTGTTCGAATCCCATGTAAATATTTCAGAGCTCGAAGGGCGCATCGAATTGGTGCGCTCCACCCGTGTGACGCCCGTGATGTTTGAATACGAGCTCATCGAACGGGCCAAAACCGCCAGGCAGCATATCGTTTTGCCGGAAGGCAATGAGGAACGCATCCTGCGGGCCAGCGAAATACTTCTAAGGCGTAAAGTGGTTGACATTACCCTTCTGGGGGAATCGGAAAAAATCCAGCAAAAAATCAGCAGTCTGGGCCTCAATCTGGAGGGCATCAACTGTATCGATCCCCTTAAATCAAAACTGTTGGCGGACTATGCTCACATATTTTATGCAATGCGCAAGCACAAAGGCATCTCCGAAGAAATGGCCCGGGATACCATGACGGATTTCGGCTATTTCGGGACCATGATGGTTCACACAGGGTCCGCCGATGGAATGGTCTCCGGTGCCATTCACCCCACCGGCGATACCATCCGGCCGGCGCTCCAAATCATCAAGACCCGCCCCGGATTTTCCATCGTCTCCAGCGTGTTTTTGATGTGCCTGGCAGACCGGGTCCTGGTGTACGGGGATTGTGCGGTGAATCCCGATCCCAACGCCGAGCAATTGGCCGACATTGCCATCAGCTCGGCAGATACGGCCGCCATATACGGTATCGAACCCCGGGTCGCCATGTGCTCCTATTCCACCGGCCAGTCCGGAAAAGGAGAAGAAGTGGACAAAGTGCGCAATGCCACCCGCATCGCCAAAGCGCGTCGCCCTGATCTAAAAATCGAAGGGCCCATCCAGTACGATGCGGCGGTGGATGCCGGGGTCGCCCGAACCAAACTGCCGCAAAGTGAGGTGGCCGGCCGCGCCACGGTATTTATCTTCCCGGATTTGAATACCGGCAACAACCTTTACAAGGCGGTACAGCGTTCTGCCAATGCGGTGGCCATCGGTCCGATTCTGCAGGGTCTGAAGAAGCCGGTCAACGATTTAAGCCGCGGATGTACCATCCCGGACATCGTCAATACCGTCGCCATCACCGCCATTCAGGCCCAGGCCGTCGAGCCAGAGGACTGAGGAAAGCATATGAAAAAGGTCTTGGTAATAAACTCAGGTAGCTCCTCCATCAAATACCAGCTCTTCGAGATGTCAGATAAAACCGTTCTGGCCAGGGGTCTGCTGGAGCAAATCGGTGAGCCGGTAAGCTGTTTGAGGCATCAATCCCACAGTGCCCGGGGCGATAAGGCAAAAATCACCCGGACCCTGCCGGTGGACAATCACCGGCAGGGTCTCCAACTCATCGGCGATGCTTTGAGCGAATCCGGATTCTTACGCGACAGCAGTGAATTATTCGGCATTGGTCATCGCGTGGTCCATGGCGGCGAAGCATTCCGGGAACCCGCCCTGATTGATGAAAAAGTGATCAGCGCCATCCGAACATTAAGCCCCCTGGCGCCCTTGCACAATCCTGCCAACCTGATGGGTATCCAAGTCGCTTTGCAGTTCGCACCCAATGTGCCTCAAATCGCCGTATTTGACACTGCCTTTCATCAGTCCGTTCCGCCTCAGGCATTCCACTACGCCCTGCCCCACGATCTTTATGATAATCATAAGATACGCCGGTATGGCTTTCACGGCACGTCCCATGGTTATGTGGCCAAACAGGCCGCATTGTATTTAAAACAGGCGCTGGATACCTTAAACCTGATAACCCTTCATCTCGGAAATGGCGCCAGCGTCACGGCCATCGAAAAGGGCAAAAGCGTTGATACATCTATGGGGATGACGCCGCTGGAGGGACTTATCATGGGAACGCGCAGCGGCGATATCGATCCGGCGATAATTTTTTATCTGGTCAGGGAAACTGGCCTTTCAAATGATGAGATGGAAACACTTCTTAACAAACACAGCGGTCTGAAAGGAATTTGCGGGGTCAACGACATGCGTGAAGTTACCAGATGGGCCGCTGAGGGCAATGAGCAGGCCCGCCTGGCCCTTGAGATGTACTGCTATCGAATCAAAAAATACATCGGCGCTTATCAGGCCGTGCTGGGTGATGTCGATGCCCTGGTGTTTACCGGCGGCATTGGAGAAAATGCCGCCGACATCCGCGCACGCTCCTGCGATGGGCTGTCGAGAATGGGAATCGAAGTGGATGAAATTAAAAACAACCTGAAAGCCAGCTACGTGCGGGAAATTCAAAGAAATAGATGTTCCGTCCGAATCCTTGTGATTCCCACAGATGAAGAGCTGGAAATCGCCGAACAAACGGTCGAGAAAATTAAATCCATGCCTTAACCAACATTTCTTCAGCTGAAACCGTATCAATATAGATGGTTGACGATGGAGGATTCGTAACTACATTATGGCCAAAAAATTCATTGGATAAATGCAGAAATAAGATTAGAATAAGCAATTTTATCGAAACAAATGATAATGAGGTGACAATGAACGTAGATGGTCTGCTCACCAAAGCAGAAAACGGCTTCGACAATTTGAAGGTGTCGAAAAAATATGTCGCTTCGGCTTTGGAATGGCTTAAGATCTGGTTAAGCGATGATTCTTTTAACGATTATGTCGCTCAAATTGCGCATTTAATTAAGACAGAAAATTGGAATTTTTTACTGGATTCCTTTTATCAGGTGATCCCTTTCGGAACCGGCGGGCGCAGAGGGCTGGTCGGCGTCGGCCCCAACCGCATCAACACCTGGACCATCCAGGCATCCGCCCAGGGACATTCCCAGTATCTGACGCGCCAATATGGAGATGAGGCCCGGCAGCGCGGTGTGGTTTTAACCTTTGATGTCAGAAAATACACCCAGAAAGGCATATACGATGAGACCCTCCCCAACCCCGTCATGAACCTCGATGGCCTCCGGCTGGCAACGGCGGCTGCAGAAGTTTACGCTGCCAATGATATTAAAGTTTATATGTTCAAGGACGCGCGCAGCACACCGGAGCTTTCCTATGCGATTCGTCATTTGAATGCAATCTCAGGCGATATGTTCAGTGCCAGTCACAACCTCCCCACCGACAACGGCAAAAAGGTATATGATCACTTCGGCGGACAATTAATACCCCCCGAAGATCAAACCCTGGTAGATGAGGTCACCGCTAACGTCAAAGAAATAAAAATGATGGATTTTGAAAAAGCCAGAGCCGGGGGCCTGATAGAATTTGTCGGTAAGGAAGTCGATAACGCCTATTATAATGCCGTCTGTCCGGTATCTTTGTCGGATGAGCGGGATGTCAAGATTCTATATTCTCCGCTGCACGGCACCGGGCTCACCTCGGTTTATCCAATCTTAAAAAAACTGGGCTTCGATGTCAGTCTGGATCCGGCGACGTCGAATTTAAGCGGCGGCTTTGAAAATGTTACCTTTAACATCCCGAATCCCGAGGTAATTGAATCCTTTGCCAGCGCGCTGCCCTATGCCGCAAAAATCGATGCCGATATTTTGATCAGCACGGATCCGGATGCGGACAGAATCGGCATCATGTTAAAACATGGGGATTCGTGGCAGTTTTTGACCGGCAATGAAATTGGGATCATTCTGACCAACTATGCAATTTCAAAATACGCCTCCCTGGGGCGCTTGAATCCGAACAGCACCATCATCAAAACGGACGTCACCACCTCTTTGATGCAAACGATCGCCGCAGAAAAGGGTGTCCAAACCATCGGTGATCTTCTGGTCGGCTTTAAGTATATCGCCGATGTGATGAACCGGATCGAACAAGACGGCAAAATCGGTGATTTTATCTTCGGGGCTGAGGAAAGTCACGGTTATCTGACCGGCAATTACGCCCGGGACAAAGATGCGGCGCCTGCCGCCATCTGGTTATGCGAACATGCCGCTGAGTTAAAAAAGCAGCAAAAAACCCTGCTGGACGATCTCAACGACATCTACGCGTCCTTGGGTTACTGCCACAATTATTTAACCGAAATCCGGCTACTGGGCGCCAAAGGCATGGAACAGATCGCTCTCATCATGGATCACCTGAGAGGTACAATAATAGATGCCTTTGATGACTTCCATGTCAAAAAGCGACTGGATCGCTTACAGGGAGAGCCTCAACCTCACCTCTCCCAGACTGATACTTCGGCCCGAAACATATTGATTTATTATTTTGACAACCCATCGGATACATCCGGGATGCGGGTCACTGTTCGGCCGTCGGGCACCGAGCCCAAAATAAAAATGTATTTCGAAGTAATTGGAAAGCCGTGCAGCCTGGAAAAATTGGAGGAAGCCAAACAAAATATCACCGCCATCCGTCATAAGATCGAGAAAGCCTTCATGCAATATTGCTACCGGCTGCTGGATGTGGATTTCCCGGACCGGGGGTTCCTGCTGTTCTGGCAGTTACCTCTGGTCGACAAACTGAAATATTTTGAAATCGAAGATGACATTGTAAATTTGAAGAATGTTTCCGACGCCGGCAACAGAAAAGTCGAGCTGGATAAACTGCTGAATTTTCTTGGTGCCAACCCGATCCAAAAGGTTGACAAAGCATTTAGCGAAAAATTCAGTATAGGTATTCTGGAGTATTTAGATCTAAATAAATAAAAGAGGACAGAAGACAGAGATCAGAGGACAGATGTTGATCAGACCATCAGAGAATATTCTGTCATCCGTTATCTGTCACCTGTTTTCTGTCATCTGTTTTCTGTCGTCTGACCTCTGTCATCAAGGAGTTATCTTATGCCCTTCCCCGCCAACAAAACCAAGCTGGTCTGCACCATCGGGCCGGCTTCAGATTCACCGGAAATGCTGGAAAAAATAATCATGGCCGGCATGAATGTTGCGCGGTTAAACTTTTCCCACGGCGATTTTGACGGTCACAAAAAAACCATCGCGAAAATCAGGGCTGCATCCCAAGCCACCGGTAGACGGGTGGCAATTATGGCTGACCTTCCCGGGCCCAAAATGCGAATCGGAGAAATTGCTGACGAACCCATCCAGTTGGCCTCCGGTGATTCATTTACCTTGACTACCGAAGAGATTGTTGGTGATGCCGCGCGTGTTTCCGTGAGCTTCTCACAGTTGCCCCGGGCGGTAAAACCCGGTGATAAATTATTTCTCAACGATGGTTACGTAGAATTGGAAGTCGCTCAGGTAGACGGAGGCGAGGTCCGCTGCAAAGTAATTGTCGGCGGCATTCTGCGCTCCCGCAAAGGCCTAAATCTTCCCGGTATCGATCTGGGTGTCAGCGCATTCACCGAGCACGATCATGAATGTTTAAAATTTGCGATGCAAAACGGCGTGGATGCCGTCAGTCAGTCCTTCGTCGAAACCGGCGCCGACATTATGGCCGTGCGCCAAGCTGCAAAACAGCTGGGCCATGATCCGTTCATTATCGCCAAAATCGAACGCGCCGGTGCCCGCGAACATTTGACGGAGATCCTGCAGGCCGCCGACGGCATCATGATCGCCCGCGGTGATCTGGGGGTGGAAATACCCATCGAGCAAATCGCCGTGGCCCAAAAAAACCTCATGCGCCGGGCCAACCTGCTGGGCAAACCGGTGATCACCGCCACCCAGATGCTGGAATCCATGACCAGCAACCGCCGCCCCACCCGGGCCGAAGCCACCGATGTGGCCAATGCCATACTGGACGGCACCGACTGCGTGATGCTCTCCGGTGAATCGGCCATGGGCCAGTACCCCGTGGAAGCCGTCGCCATGCTGTTCAGAATCGCGGCCGCCATAGAACCGCATCGCTCCGATTATTCCGTTCAGCAGGTATCCCAGATCAGCCCGGGTGAGGACGAGATAAGGATATCAGATTTGATTGCCTCCAGTGTTGAGACCACTCTAAGTCGAATAACCCCGGCCACCGTGATTGTTCCTACCCACAGCGGTGCCACCGCCAGAAGTATCGCCCGTTTCAAGCTGCCGGTTTGGATTACCGCTGTAAGCTCCCGGGAAAAAACCTGTCAGGATCTCATGTTTTCCTACGGCGTCTGTCCGGTACAGGAATCCGATCATCCGGATGACTGGAAGACCTGGGCCCGGCGCTGGCTTAAAGCCCGGGAGGTTTCCGGAAACCTGGTGGTGTTGACCGAAGGGCCTTCAACCCGGCATCCCAACCGCAACAATCGCATGGAAATCATCAATCTGGACCGTAAATAGGAGTGATCTGACGCAGTGGGAATTATCTTGCACAGAAAATTTAACTTACCTAACCACTCCTAACACCCATGTAATCATAAAACCCTACAGTGGTTGAGCTTAAATTAAAATTTTTGCATTTACAAAAAACCAATGATGCATATTATTAAATCTAAATTCAAAATCAACTTAAAGAAAGGAAAATGCGAATGAAGTTTGCTAAAGTTATTATCGTTTCAATCCTGGCCTTAATCTTTTTTAGCGGCTGTGCCGGAATGCAGCAGGGATCCAACAGCTCTTCTGCGTCACCGGTGCTCGACCGCATCCAGAAAAGAGGCGAGTTAGTCGTGGGCACCATGGGCAATATGCCCCCGCTAAATATGACCGCCAAAAACGGGGAAATTTTTGGTCTCGAACCTGATTTGGCCAGATTGATGGCCGACGCCATGAACGTCAAGGTAAAATTCGTTGCCAAGCCATTTTCTGAGTTGCTGCCGGCACTGCAGGCCGGGGAAGTCGACATGGTTTTGTCCGGTATGACCATAACCCCGAAACGCAATATGAAAGTGGCCTTTGTCGGCCCCTATTTTATTTCGGGCAAAGCCTTTCTGACCAAAGTTAAAACCATAGCCATGGCCAAGGAAGTCGATGAAATCAACACCCCGAATACAAAAATTGTGGCACTCAAAGATTCTACCAGCCAGGAGTTTGCTGAAGCCGTTCTCGACAAGACCACCCTGGTTACCACCGGAACCTACGATGAAGCCGTGGATATGGTATTACAGGATAAAGTCCAGGCCATGATCGCCGATTACCCGATCTGTGTGGTCTCGGTCTTCCGCTACCCGGAAGCCGGCCTGGTCTCGGTCGTCACACCTTTGACCTATGAGCCCATCGGTATTGCCATACCCGCCAATGATCCCCTATTGATGAACTGGACCACAAACATGCTCAACAGCATGGAAGCCAGCGGCAAGCTTGATGAACTGCGGCTGAAATGGTTTGCAAAAGGCTCGTGGCTGAATAAGTTGAAGTAGCAGTTGGATGCTGTTAAAGAGGCCTGAAATCCCGACTCAACTCATATTCATTCGCTCCCATAACTTTTTTGGACTTAAATCCCATTTTTTTCCCCAGTGCCAGCATCTGGGTGTTTTCGGCCAGCACGAAACCGGTTACGGTTTCGAGTCCCTGATCCCGGGCAATTGATAAGCAACGTTGCAGCAAAGTCGCGCCGATTCCCTTTCCCTGCCATTGATCACCGACGACAACCGAAAATTCAGCCTCTTTGAGGTCTTTTGCATAAATGATGCGGGCGACCCCCAGCATTTCTTCTTTTGATTCCGACATCGCTACAAGGGCAATATGACGATCATAGTCAATTTGAGTGAACAGGGCCAGCATGCTGTGCGGAAGCCGTTTCATGGGGGAAAAGAATCGCAGATACACACTTCGAGGCGAAAGCGATTCAAACAGCCCCACCAAAAGGGGGGCGTCCTCAGGACGGATTGGACGGACGAATATGTCGATTCCCACACTGGTCCGGGTATGTTCTTCAAATTGTTCCGGATAGGGGCTGATGACCAGGTGCAGGGGCGCTGGTTTATCCGATGGTTTTAAAAGGACCCTGGCATCGATGGCGCAGGCGGTTTTTTCATTCACGAAAAGCGGATTGATATCAAGCTCTTGAATTTCAGAAAAGTCGGTTACCAGCTGGGCCAGGCGAATTAAGATTTCTTCCAGCAACTGCATGTCGGCCGGCGGTATGTCGCGGTATCCCTGAAGCAACCGGTAAACCTTGGTTTCCTCCATCAGCCTTTTGGCCAACAGCCGGTTGAGTGGCGGAAGCGCTAGGGCACGGTCTTTGAGCACTTCGGTCAGTATGCCGCCCATACCGAAAAGGACCACCGGTCCAAAATCACGATCCTGCTTGGCACCGCAGATCAATTCGTAGCCCGGCCGTTTGCGCATCGGCTGGATGGTAACCCCATCGATTCGGGCTTCCGGATGGTAGGCCTGAGCATTCTTTATAATCCTGTCAAAGGCATCGCGGACTTCATTTTCATTTTTCAAATCGAGTACCACACCTTTGGCATCTGATTTATGGGTGATGTCCCGGGAATTGATTTTCAAAACCACCGGAAACCCCATGGCTGCGGCCTTATCGACCGCCTCCGCTTTGTTGGCCGCTGATTCCATTCGATCCACCGGGATGCCATAAGCAGCTAACAGCTGCTTGGCTTCCATTTCCGTCAGAAGACGATTTTGGGTATCAAGACCTGCTCGAATCAAGTCTTGCGCCTTTTTGCGATCAAATTTCAGTTCACTGGGAAACCGGGAAGGAATCTCCTGCAGCATTTCAATATTCTGTGAAAATCGATATATATCGATAAACGCGCGTACCGCGCGTTCAGGTGTATCAAACGTCGGTATGCCGGCCCGGTTAAAAATATCCCGGCCTTTCAGCATCTCTGCCCCGCCGATCCAGGAAGTGATAACCGGAATCGGTGCATCCCGGATAAGATCGACGAGCGCGGCTGCCGCCTCGGCCGTATCCGTCAGCGCCTGGGGTGCCGCCAAAATTAATATGCCGTTGACTTCAATTGTCCTCAAACAGATCTCGACCACCTTACGATACAATTCCGGGGTGGCTTCCCCCAGCATATCTATCGGGTTTCGCTTGCTCCAGTATGGCGGAAGAATTTCATCCAATTTTTTTAATGTTTCCGCGCTTAGCGCGACCGGATTAAAGCCGTATTCTGCCAGGGCATCGGCGGCCATGACCCCCGGACCTCCTGCGTTGGTAACAATCACCAGCCCGGATCCCTGGGGTTTGGGCTGTTTCGCCACCAGCTCGGCGCAGTCGAAGAGCTCTTCAAAGGTTTTCACGCGCAACACCCCGGCACGCTTTAAAGCAGCGTCATAGACCGCATCTTCGCCGGCCAGTGCACCTGTGTGAGAAGCGGCAGCCAGAGCCCCGGCCGCCGAACGCCCTGCCTTCAGGGCAATAATCGGTTTGACGCGCGAAACCGCCCGGGCCGCACTCATAAAATTTCGAAAGCGCGCCAGGGATTCCACGTACATAACGATGCTGCTGACCTCCGGCTGGCCTCCCAGATAATCGATCATGTCGCCGAATTCGACATCCAGCATGGACCCCAAACTCACAAAGTGGCTGAAGCCGATATTTTCCTGGATAGAAAGATCAAGGATCGCCGAGCAGATCGCACCGCTTTGAGAAAGAAATGCCATCTTACCGGATAGGGGCATCTGGCTGGCAAAGCTGGCGTTCAGTTTCGCCCGGCTGCTGACAATGCCCAGGCAATTCGGGCCGATAATCCGCAGGCCTGACTGGGCGGCCTCTTTTTTAATAGCCGTCTCCAGCTGTTGGCCATTTTTGCCAATTTCTTTGCCGCCGGCGGAAATAATAACGACACCGCCAACTCCCGCATCGGCACACTCATGGACGATTTGGGGGGCGGATGCAATGGGTGTTGCGATTACTGCCAGATCCACCGGCGCTTTGAGGTCTTTTATTGAGGGACAGGCCGGCAGCTTGTAAATGTTTTTGTGGTTCGGGTTGATGGGGTGGATTTCACCCGGAAAACCGCGCGCAATCAAGTTGTGCATTAAGGCAGCGCCAACGCTACCTTTTCTCTCGCTGGCCCCCACAACCGCAATAGATCCAGGCCGAAAGATCTTGTCCATATTGTCAACACTCATGGTTTCGCTTCCTTGCTATATATCTAACCGCCATCTCATCTATATGGATTAACCACCATAACCGGAACCGGAGACGTTTTGACAACCCGCTCTGCCACCGAGCCGAAGATTATTTTATCCATGCCCTTGCGGCCATGGGTGCCCATGATGACCAAATCAATATGTTGATCTGCGATGTACTCAATAATTTTTTCGGCGGCATCTCCGGCCACCACGGCAGTCTTGGTGCCTGGAAAGTCACTGAAGTTTTCGTCCACGAACTCATACAATCGCTTTTCGGCCCCCTCCATAATCTCTTTTTCAAACTGGTTAATCGAGGGATGGGGCACATAGATACTTGTGAAATATTCAAAAACCCTGGCTGCGAAAAAAAGGTGAATTTGCGAACTAAATTTTTCACCGACAGTTTGCACATAGGGAACAATTTTTACGGATGATTCAGAAAGATCCACCGGGAACAAAATTTTTTTAAATTCTTTCATCTCAAGCCTCCTTCATCTACTATATTTTGAAAACAATATCTTAACGCACAACTCGTAACCCGCAACTCGTAACTATTAAAATGTCTATCTCACCACCCAGACTGTCCGGTCTCTGGCTATATGGATGACTTTGTTGGTCACACGGCCGATAAAAAAATCACGGACGCTGGAGTGTCCTCTTCTGCCCATCACAATGGTTCCAAAGTTTTCCTGCTTGGCCCTCTCAGCGATGGCCCCGGCCCGCGAGATGGCTCCGGTAACAATTTGACTTGAAACCTTATCGGCTTTAAACCCCGCATTAACCAATTCTGCCTGAGCTGCCTTTAATGATGAGGCCATCTCTTTACTGACGACCCTGCCGAACTCTTTGGAAGAAAAGATGTGTCGATGTTCAGGTCCGCCTTCCCCGTTGCTACGGATGACGTGAAACAAATTTATCTCATAATCACAGCCCCTCAATAAAGATCCGACAAATTGAACGGCACCCATGGCATTCTCTGATCCGTCAAAAGCCAGCAAAATTTTATGGTTCGGCGCCAGTTTTCCAACCAGTATGAGAGGCAAAAACGTAATTTGCGATAGAAGTTTGGTGGCCACACTCCCAAGAACAATTCGCCTCAAACCTGTCATTCCACGTCGCCTGGTCACAACTGCATCGTACCCGTTACGGGCTTCGCGAATAATATCCCTGGCAATTCCCTTTTTTCTATTTTGAACTTTAATAAATATGGATTCAGGAGGGACACCTACCCCCAGTAAGAGCTGGAGGGCTCGCTCCATATAAAGGTTGATCCTCTTTCTTTGTCCGATTTCCCACGACCTGACCTGCCTGACGGTTGAAGTACTGCGGGGATCTTTTCCCAGGTCCCAGTAGCCTTCAGGCACGGAATTGAAGACATGGAATAAAACGATGTCCATATTACGAAAGGGTTCGATCCGGGCAACATACCGGACCGTGTTCAAAGCCCGATCCGATCCATCAATCGGCACAAGGATTTTCTTCCTTTTCACCTTTTTCTGCTTTTCCATTATCAATCTCCTTTTGCACGTGGCGGCTAACTAATCTTCTCCGCAAATATTTTTCGGTTATTTTCGGAATGATCCACCATATAGAGCAAACCAGCTTTTGATTCGAGTTCTTGAATCAGCTTTTGAAGTTCGGAACGTTCAATATTGCGCATGCGAATGTACACCTTACGATAACCTTGCGGCACCTGGTCATAGGAAGACAAAATACTGACCATACGCCCACCAAATTTGCGTATAATGTCGGCAACCTCCTTGATCGATCCCGGCCTGTCTTCAATCTGAAGGCCAAACTGAATTCCGCCCTTGGCCACACCGGTAAGCGAGATGAGGACCCTGAACAAATCAGTTTGAGTTATGGTACCGACAACCTTTCCCTTGGAATCAACGACCGGCGCGCCGGATATTTTATTTTTTTGAAGCACAAGGGCGGTTTCTTCCACCGTGAAATCAGGCGGCACCGTGATCACCTCTTTGGTCATGATGTTCTTAACTTTGATCCGGGTAAGGAGATAAAGCAGTTCGTGAATTTCCAGGGTGGTGGCATCGGATGCGGATGCCCTTTTCAGGTCTCGGTCGGTCACGATTCCAACAAGCTTTCCTTTTTTCATAACCGGCAGCATGCGGATGTCATTCTCTTTTAAAAGCTTCATGGCATCCTGCATCGAATCCTGTTCATCAACGGTGATAATATTTTTGCTCATCCAATTGGCTACTAGCATGGTTAATCCTCCTCTTAAATATGATTAAATGGCAGAATCATTTTCTTTTTTGATAGTTAAGAGCACAAGGCATGCCAATTCGAGCCGTTTTTAATTTAACATTAATTTCAGTATGTTAACGAATATAAAAATTATCTCATATTTTTAAAAAATGTAATTTTAGAATTATTTCTAATTTTTTTTTCGCAAATTTACGAAATCGCTTGGAGGGAATAAATGCATCGGGGTCAGAAGAAAGCAATCGTTTTTAATAACTCACCGCTTTCGAAACTTAGATAATCGGTTAAATCTTTCATGCTATAATTCAGGAGCCTCTTGATTCCTAGCAAAGAGCGTGTCGATCGCCGAGTCCAAGCTTGAGCTGTTTGAATGGCCGTCGCCTCCAGTTTATCATAGGGCACCACTTGATCGACCATGCCGATCTCAAGCGCCTCAGGGGCGCTGATCTCTTTCTCTGACATCAGCAATAGCTTAGTTTTGCGATACCCCAGCAGGTTACAAAGAAAAAAGACACCTCCTCCCGTCGGTAACATTCCGAGTTCGAAATATGGCTTTTGAAATGTCGTGTCAGTTGAAACGATCCGGTAATCGCAGGCCAGGCTGATATTTAAAAATAATGGAATTATCTCACCACAGTCTGCATGAATAACAAGCTTATTTAGGCTTGCAATTTCTATAATCAGTCGATCAAAAATATTGCACATTCTATGGATTGATTTACGGTCGACTTCAGAGTTGATAGCCTGCCGGCAAAAATCGATATATTCTTCACATCCAATTTTTCCCGGACAGTTCAGAATTGCCAGGACCTTAATTTCATTCCTTTGAGAAATGCGCTCAAATACATCAAACAAACGGTTGCTGACGGATAGATCGATTGATTCAAACAGAAAATCTTTGCCAAGCCGGAGGATGGCTATATCCCCGGATTTAGATAGTGTATAACACCCTTGCCTATCTTCTAAAATTGTCTCTTCTTCCATTTTTCATCTCACTTTTTTAACAAATTGTGCCCTTTCAAAGTTCAGCTAAAAATTTTTCTTTGAAGGCACATGCAATATTATCCATGAACTCCCCTTTGCCTTCTGAACTCGTGCATCTCAACCAGGTGTTCCAGAGAAGCCATCAGACTCTCGGAGGTGAACGGTTTTTCGATGAATCCTTGAATCTTTAATTTCCGGGCCTCCGATATGACGCTATCGGTCCGATAGGCAGTGATCAGAACTTTCATGGCATCCGAATGTTCATCATAGGTGCGTTTGAGGAGCTCAAGACCATCCATGCCGGGCAGTTTGTAATCCACTATAATAAGGTCATAGGCCTGATATTTGAGTTCAGCCAGGCCCTCTTCAGCCGTCTCAAGAACCACCGCATGACAGTTTTCGGCTTCAAAAAAAATCTTTAAAGAGTCACGGATCCACTCATCATCATCGATGATTAGAATTTTCATATTTCTGAGCTTGCTAAACAAATCCATTTTAGGACTCGATCCCTTTCCTGGCGGCCACGCCTTTCTGATAATAGTTTTTGATTTCCTGCATTCTAGTATTTCCATTACAGCATTTGTTTCCTGCCACCGCCAGGAAGCCTGTCCGGCCAGATTGTTGATTAGTGTTTAGTCTCAATTCTCAATCTTTTCTTTTCACCCTTCTGACGCTGAAATCTAGCCAAGCATGAAATGTGCCATTTCCCAAAAATAATTTATATATTTAATATCAAGGAGTTATAGTACCTGCTGTTCGAGCTTTCTTCGCACTTGGCTAAATTTCTAAAAATTTCGAAAGCTTTTTCGCAAATTTTCAAAATTCTGCTGGTCATGCTGTCTGGAAATAAATGGTGTCTATTATTTTTAATCGAAGCTAACAGCAGTTCCGCTGCGGGCGGAACGGGTATCGAAATTGCGAACAATTGTTTTCAAGAGAAATCAGAGGCGCTGGCATACCTTTTGCTCAGCTTACTCAAACAGGGAACTCATTTTTTGGAATAATGCTGAGAGCAGTATGCAAGCCTATCAGGAAGAGGCATTCCTTTGAAGCAAAGGTATATCCCAATTAGCATAACAGTTATCTTTTTGGCTTTTATCGCATTGGTTGGCTATTTGCGGCCTGAAACCAGGCCGGTGGTTCCCGTACGCATTTTATTTGATAATGGCAGCAACCGGGTTGTTTTTTCACACCTTCTTCATAATCGCGCCGGAAAAGTTCAGTGTCTTGAATGCCATCATCACAATGAAGGCACTGAATCAGATCCTATTGCCTGCGAACTCTGTCATCCGGCCGCCTTTGATGAAAACTATGTACAGAATCATCCCGAATATTTCCAGAGCCAGACTGCATGCCTGCAGTGTCATCATCTGGAATTTGGAGTGATCGCCTTTGATCATGAGGCTCATACGGAATCCGCTGGGGATTGCATCGATTGTCATCACGGCCCCGATAAAGAGCCGGAGTCGCAAAGCTGCCGATCTTGCCACCCAGCTGGGTCCGACAAAAATATCCCCAGTTTGCAGGATGCAACCCACGACTGCTGCAAAAAATGTCATGATGAGAAATTTGAAGAAGATCTCACGGGATGCTTCTTTTGCCATTCCGCAAAAGATTTGAAAACGAGCGAAGCATCCTATCCCGGCTGTCGAAAATGTCATCCAGCTGAGGACTACAAAGATCTTATTCCGGAGACAACCGCAGCGTTTCATAAGCGCTGCATGAATTGCCACAGGCAAAATACCAAAGGACCCTGGGAAGATAATGCGTGTTTCAGGTGCCATTTTAGTTAACTTCAGACGTTATCCGAATTTTCGGCTGGGTGCTGAAACAGACGGACTGATTCGGGATATCCCTGTTCCGGATGAATTGCACCTTCCTTTGGATGGTCATGTTCCCGTTGTTGCCCGTGGCCAGAAAGTAAATGCGGGAGCTGAAATTGCAGAACATCCGGCGTTGCAGGAGGGGACCCTGCATGCGCCGTCAGCGGGAAAGGTGCTGCAGGTTACCGACACCCATATCTCCCTAAAGACAGACGGCGAGACGGGTCAAACACCCACCATCGACAGGCCTGATATTGCTCAAGATGAAGATCCTCTCCAGGTATTGCGGAAATTGGGCATAACTATCGGTGGCCTTAACGGGTCTGAATTCCTTATTTTAAATGGTCTTAACCCTGAGCCCGGCATCTCTGTTTGTGACCAGCTACTCAGAGATCACCTGGATACCGTCGAACGAGGGTTTTTATTGCTCCAAAAATTTGTGTCGCCCTCTGAAACCATTCTCGCGGTATCCCAAGATAATAAGGTTGGCCTGACAGGCGCGCGAACCAAACACCTCAACCCTTTTTATCCGGGCAGTCTTGCTCCTGTTTTAGTCAAGAATATTTTAGGCCGGGAAAACTTGCAGAATGTCACCGTAGTGGGGGTTCTTCAATTGTATGCCATCGGGCGGGTCATGGAGACCCGTCAACCGCTAACCGAAACCATCATGACAATCGGCCGGGGGAATTATCGGGTCAAGATCGGTACACCGGTTAGAAGTATTCTCCACCATGTTGAACAATCCGTTAACACCGGGGATCGCGTCATACTGGGCGGGCCGTTTCAGGGCCGGGCAGTTTACAGTCTGGATCAGGGTGTCGATAAAAACACCTATGGGATTTTTGTGGTTCCCCAGGGCTCCTATCCACCGGTTAGAGATACCAATTGTCTGAACTGCGGTGAGTGTGTGCTGCATTGCCCGGCGCGGATCCTGCCGAATATGATCGGCCGTTGTGTCGAATTCAACCTGTTTGAAAAAACGCCCCGATACGGCATCAGCGCTTGCTTTGAGTGTGGCCTGTGCGGTTACTATTGTCCGGTTAGACGTCCCCTGCTGCAGTATATCAGGCTGGCTAAAAAAGAGCTCGCAGTTCGGAACAAACAGCTGACTCCGCAATTAGATATGACATAGCAGGACTCGTCCGCCTATGGCGGATTAAAGGACTGTTAAAGCCGATCTTTTTGGGAATCAGTAAATTTTGCGCAGGAAAATTTCATGGCCAATTATATTTTAAAACCATTTATCAGTGAACCGAAACTGACCGTAGCATGCCCACCGTACTGGCACTGCAACAAGACCGTTACCACAATCATGCGCGATTTTCTCCTGGCCCTGATTCCGGCCGCGGTCATGGCCAGTGCTCAATTCGGCTTTGCGGCCGCCAGGGTGATGGCCCTGGCCGGCGCAATTGCGGTTTTAACGGAAGCGCTCTGCCTGAAAATCATGGCCCGGGATGTAAGCGTTGATGACTATAGCGCCCTGCTCACCGGGTTATTATTTGCCTTTCTTTTATCGCCATCGGCACCCTGGTGGCTGGTTACGGTTGGAAGCAGCCTCAGTGTCCTGCTGGGCAGAGTCTTTTTTGGCGGTCTGGGCGGCAGTCCCTTATGCGCGCCTCTGGTGGCCTGGGCTGTTTGTAAAATTTCCTGGCCCCGTGCAATGGATGTCGACCTTTCCATGCTGGATTCGGAATTGGTCTATCCCCTGGGTCAATTGAAATATTTAGGCCCGGAGGTCGTTTCCCACGTCAACCATATCAATCTGCTTTTAGGCAAGCAACTGGGCGGTCTGGGTTCCGCCCAAATTATTGGTATTGTATTGGGCGGCCTGTATTTGATCCTGCGCAAACATATCCGGCCTCATATTCCCCTGGCTTTTCTGGCAGGTATGTATATTACGGCCTGGATCCATTTTTTAATCGATCCAACCCAATACGCCGGGCCCATTTTTCATCTTTTGGCCGGCAGTGCAGTTTACGGAGCTTTTTTTCTGGCCACCGATTATGCTTCATCACCGGTGGGACATATTCCCATGATTCTCTTTGGACTGATAGCCGGGGTTTTAGTCATTATCATCAGGGCATACAGTGTTCACCCGGACGGAGTCCCCTTTGCTATTTTGCTGGCAAACTTGCTGACACCGCTTTTGGATCGGATTCGTCCAAAACCTTTTGGCGGGCAGAAAATTGACTTGCTTCACCCGTAATTGAATAGGGGTCGATTTATTGAGGTTTTAAATTCCCGGCTTTTAGGTGACCTAGCGCCATGAGTGAAATTGTAAAAACGATGTGGAAAGAATTTTCCAAGGGGCTTTGGAAGGAACTCCCGCCGTTTCGACTGGTTTTGGGACTATGCCCGGTTTTGGCGGTCACCAAAACCGCAGGCAATGGCTTCGGTATGGGTTGTGCCGTAATTTTTGTGCTGACATTATCGAATTTGACCATATCACTGGTTCACAAGCTTATTCCTTCCAAGGTGCGTATCGTCTGCTTTATCGTGATTATCGCTACCCTTGTCGTAGCGGTTGAATTGCTCATGCAGGCATTTGCCTATCCCCTATACCAGCGCCTGGGAATATTTGTGCCTCTGATCGTAGTCAATTGCATCATCCTGGGGCGCGCCGAAGCCTTTGCCTCTCGCAATCCCGTTCATCTGTCCGTGGCCGATGCCCTGGGAATGGGTTTGGGTTTTACCCTGTCACTGACCTTTCTAGGGTCCCTGCGGGAGATCTTCGGCTACGGAACGCTCTTTGGCCGCCATTGTATGGGATCCGACTTTCAACCCTTTACGTTTATGGTGGAGGCCCCCGGCGCATTTGTCTGCCTGGGTGTCATTCTCGCAACCATGAATGTGCTGACTGTCTGGATAGACAGGCGTGCCGGCCTGAAAAATGATAAAAAACGCCGCCGACAGATTTTAAACCCATTACCGCTGCCGGCTGCTGATACCCCAAAACGCAACAGGTTACGATCATGAATGACTTCTATCTGCTTATTCTAACGGCCATTTTTATCAATAATATTGTATTGGCCCAGTATCTGGGCAACTGTCCGTTCCTGGGGACTTCAAAGTCGATGGCGACCTCCATCGGAATGGGTGCGGCAGTCATATTCGTTGCGGTGATGGCCACCGCAATCACGTGGGTACTGCAAAAATATGTCCTAGTAGCGCTCGAGTTGGAGTTTGTGCAAACCATTGTCTTTATCCTGGTCATTGCAACCCTGGTGCAGTTTGTCGAAATTTTTCTTAAAAAAATCACACCGCCGTTGTATGATGCGCTGGGAATATTCTTGCCGCTCATCACCACCAATTGTGCCATCCTGGGAATTGCAGTTATTTGCCAGCGCAACGCTTACGAATTTCTTGAATCCATCGTGTTTGCGGCAGCCTCCGGTTTAGGCTTCTGGTTGGCTCTGGTAATCCTGGCATCTATTCGGGAACGGCTTGAAACCACGCATCTGCCGCAAGCATTTCGAGGAACGCCCATCGCTCTCGTTTTGGCCGGGCTAATGAGTTTGGCTTTTTTTGCGTTTAAAGGGATGGGTTCCTAACGGCGGGCTCTAAGCCCGCAAACGCCTGCATAGAGTAAAAGTTATGATTATTACAACAGCCATGGTTCTATTGGGGCTCGGGTTATCAGCTGCTATCATTTTAGCAACAGCTTCGAAACTTCTGTATGTAAAGGAGGACCCGCGCATTGAAGAAGTTAAAGCCGTGCTGCCCGGTGCCAACTGCGGGGGCTGTGGCTATCCCGGATGTGCAGGTGCGTCAGCAGCTGTAGTGGCGGGTATGGCCCCGGCCGATGTCTGTATCGCCGGCGGTCATGAGACAGCCCGGAGGGTCGCAGGTATCATGGGCGCGGAACTGACATACAGCGAACCCCGGAATGCCGAGGTTCGCTGTACCGGCGGCCGGCGGGCGGAAGATCTCTATATCTATGAAGGCGCTCGTGACTGTCGGGCGGCGGCCATGCTTTACGGGGGTGATAAACAGTGTGCCCTGGGATGTATAGGTCTGGGCACGTGCACCAGGGTTTGCCCGTTTGATGCCATTCACATGGGAGCTGATAACCTGCCCCATGTCAATCCGGAAAAATGCAAGGCTTGCGGCCGCTGTGCCGAAGTATGCCCCGCTGGGATAATAACGATTGTGGGGCTGACTGCTCGCCTGTTGCATTTCAATGAAACGGATGACTGTCTGGCACCCTGCCGGCAGAAATGTCCGGCTGAAATTAATGTTCCGCTTTATTTCCATCAAATTCGAAAAGGTGATTTAGCCGCTGCCCTGCAGACCATAAAAGAGCGCAATCCCCTGCCGGCAGTCTGCGGCAGAGTCTGCCTGCACCCCTGTGAAAATACCTGCCGCCGCAATATTGCCGATCATGGTGTCGCCATAAACCGGCTCCAGCGTTATTTAAGTGAGTGGGAAATGAATTCAGGCGCGCGGATACCCAATTTGTGTCCACCGGATACCGGGCACAAAATTGCTGTCGTCGGTGGTGGGCCTGCCGGTTTGTCCTGTGCCTATTTTTTGCGCCGGATCGGGCATCATCCGGTTATTTTTGAAGCCATGCCCAAGCTTGGCGGAATGCTCAGGTATGGTATCCCTGAATACCGTTTGCCTAAAAAAGTTGTCGACTGGGATATTGAGGGGATTTTGGAGTTGGGTGTGGAGGCCAGACTGCCGGTGAAATTCGGGCGGGATTTTGATTTGAGCAGTCTTGCAGCTGAGGGTTTTGAAGCCGTATTTCTCGGCATCGGCGCATGGACGACACCGCCCCTGGGCGTTCCCGGTGATAACGCCCAGGGTGTCATCGGCAGCATCGATTTTTTGGATCATGTCGGAACAACCATCACCGCCCTCACGGGACGGCGGGTGGTGGTGGTGGGAGAATCCAATACGGCAATGGATACGGCCCGAAGCTCCATCCGATTGGGGGCTAAATCGGTAACTGTCATATGCCCCTGTATCCGCAAAGAGATGTCGGCCAACAGAAGAGATATCGATCGGTCCATGGAGGAAGGGATTCAAATCCTTTTTTTGACCATACCCCGGCGGGTGGTATCGAATGAATCGGGCATGGTCACCCATCTGGAATACATCCGTATGGAGTCGAATAATGACGGCAAGGGCAAGGCTATCCCGGTCCCGAACTCGCAAACGCTCATTGATGCGGATCTTTTGGTGGTAGCCCTGGAGCGCAAACCGGATCTTTCCTGTATATACGATAAAGAGAATAATTGTCGGTTTGAAATCACCAAGAATCAAACCCTGGCGGCCGATGAGGATACTTTGCAGACGGCCGTCCCCCATGTCTTTACAGCCGGCGATATGCACACCGGACGGGCTTCGGTGATTAAGGCCATTGGCGGGGGACGCCGTGCTGCGCGATCCATCCATTATTACGTCACCGAAGGCAGGATTCCGGTTCCTGAGAATTTGCAACGCAAAATTATTCCGGAAAGCATATTAAGGCATGTGGAAGTCCCAGAGTATATACCCCGGGTTCGAATTAAGGAAATTCCTGTGGAAGTCCGTCGACACTCATTTACCGAGGAGGTCAAAGGCTCCATTACGGACGTGCAGGCGTTATTGGAGGCCAGCCGTTGTTTACAGTGCGGATTGATTTGCTATGATCATAAAGTTGCCTGAAATATTGAAAAAACTCCCTGACCCCTCAAATAACGATGACCGAGTTCTCACTGTCCCCATACGGAGTGGGTACCGATTTATCCGCATCGCTTTCATTTTCCCAGATCTTTTTGTCCAGCAGGTAGCGAAACTGGTATTCTCTGCCCGGTTCAAGCTCCAAAGTAGTCTTAAATGCGCCACTTTTTAACTTTTCCATGGGAGTAGAAAAAAAGGTCCAGTTGTTAAAATCGCCCACAATGTGAGCACTTTCAGCCGAACTACCCATTTCCTCAGGAATCCGAAAGGTCGCTTTGCATACCGGTCTACTTTTAAGGTATTGTTTTCTGATACTCATTTTAGCCTCCGTGAAATATTAATTAAATGCTTCGACAAATCGCCAGTTCTATCCAGGCTTCCTTTATTCTAATATTCAGACCGAGCGAATCACTCAAATGGATGCCACAGCAACGGTTGAGATCTTTGCGGTGGTAAGTGCATGGGACTTGGCGCTGCGTGTCTTTCGACCAGGAATAGCCTGAAAGCCTGATATATTTATACCACTATTTTTAATTAATGGCCAAACTTTTTTCTTTTCCGAGATTACCAACGACCGCTGTAATACCGCTTCATAAAGATCCATGTAATTATTTAGCGCTCAGCTAATAGACCCGTTCAAAATATTTTACCCCGACCCCATAATAAGAGGCCCCGTCACCGGGAAGTTCACTGCACCATTTAACCTCTCCCAGGGTTACAGATCGTAATCCCTCGCAGAAGGCGTTGCCAGAAGCATTCGGATGAATTTTCTTTAAACGGATATAAACCGTTGCCCCGGGTTGAAGGAATAACCTGGATTTAAAACACATACCGCCCGTGCCAATATTCAGTGTGTGAGCATCATACGAATTCTCTTTATTGAAATATGAAAAAGCAATATCGGCGGCATAGCAGTGACGTTGGCAAGCTCTTTTTTCTGAATTGGGCTTCATAATCGGCCCCTTTCAAGCTTATCTTTTAGTGCATTAAACAATTCAGAGGCTGAACTGCCGTCAAAATCGCCCATCAAACGAAGCCATGGATAATCAATCGTTCAATGGATGATAATTTTAAAATTGTGTGCCGTTCTTTCCTTTATTCCGATTGGCGGGATCTGATAATCAACAAGGGGCGGTCCACACGATGCAATAGACCGGCGGCAACACTGCCGTAAAAAACTCTGGCCAGACCCCCACGACCGTGACTGGCCAGCGCGATCAGATCCACGCCCTCCAGTGCGGCAATGTTTATTATACCCTCCACCACAGCGCCATAGATAACGCCGGATTGACTTTCGATGTTTTTCGCGCTGAACTCTTTCCGGACTCCGGATAGATACGTCTCGGCCTGCTTTTTCACTTGATCTAACTCCTGGGCCGATAAATTAATATACTGGTCTTCACCGGGAGGGACCGCCTTGTATTCGATCACATTCAGAAAAATAGCTTTTGCTTTGAAGCGCAGGGCCAGCTCCTCCACATGAGGCAATATCTTTTCTGCCCTTTTTGATCCGTCCAACGGGACTAAAATTTTGTGGTACATATCATCTGCCTCCCTTCATGAAACTTCCTTTTTTTAAAAAATACTCAATATCTAGGTTTAGAAGATGCCCGGTAAAAAAGATGCACGCGCACCCGGGAAGCCTAATTATATTTTTTTATTTTCCTACCTTTTCTCAAAGCATATTGCGTGCCAGTTAAACACAATTAAAAGAAGTTCTGTAAATTCAATTCATTACCGCATCGATGATGGGATAGGTATAATTCACAATCCCCGAAAAATAGAAAAATTCCGAAACAAATGTTGGAATTTTTCTAACTTTGTCCCCAGCCAACAATATCTTTTGAATGACAAAAAATAACTAACTGGCGCAAATGGTTCGGCGTGTAATCGAAATGAAGGCAAATACGTATACATCGGAGATATATGGAATCGCTAAAACGGTCTGCTCAGCTGCCGAAGGCCAGCTGGAGCAGCGAGGTTATATTTTTCTCAAAAACAATAATAAAGCTTCTTTTAAAATATTAACGAATTGATAAAATACGATCGTTTTGCTCCTTAGTGAGCGGTGTCCTAAGTTGTCAAATAATATTTCCCTTAATCCTCTTGAAAGTTCTATCTGAACGCCCTTTCCTGTCTTGCATCGGTTGCATATATTCTCAGGCATTATTCCTCGCAGTTCTGGTATTTCGCTAATCGTAGCATCAAATCCTCCCAACCTTAATGCATGCACTATAATTTGGATTAACTCCTGATTAGATCCACCGATATAAGCCATTTCGGATTTGTCTTTAGCCCCATGAATTGAAACTACAATGTCAGCATTTTGGGCAGCCTTTACTGCTATTGGTTCATCAAAGTGGTTGCTATTTAAGTGTAATATTTTATTTCCGGTTTTCTTTAAACCCTTAAAGGCATAAAACGTATAATCGCAACCGGCAAGAGTATCTGCGATGTCTATAGTTCCAGGTTCGATGCCTCCTCCGTGAGGAGCCATTATGGTAATTTTAGAAGGAAGTTCACGATATAGGATCGTGTAATCTTCATCCTCTCTTTCATTTTGTTTCAATTCACCAATATTTGTGTATGTGTCCATAACAGTTTAATATTGGTGTCTCAGCCTCTTGTTCAAATATAACAGTGATTAAATTGATTCGCGATATAAGCCGTTTGAAATTAGAACCACACCTTTCAGCTCCATCAGTTAAAATTTCTTAAGTAGAACTTCTGTCCCTCGAATTCCGTTTCGACCAACTTATTTTATGCAATCAATCTATCCGCCACCGATCAATCCGCCGCGGCTAAGGCATATCACGTCTATTTAACTAGATTGGTTCAACAAACTTGATTCTTTGACAGCTGTTAAAATCCCAGCCAGCATACTTTTCCGGGTTGAGAGGGATCTTGAAATTGCGCCGCTTTGAGTTCCAACACACTTCGGTTTTTTTAAAGGCCCTATATCTTCAAGAATTGGATCGGTAGCAAGATTACGGTTGAGCAGATTTAAATCGTTGCTGGTTACACTTCCCATGCCATCATCATTCCATTGGTCAAAATACAGGCCAAAATGCTGCCTTAAATAATCAAGGTCCTGATTTTTGGCCCAATCATAACCAATTTTATAGCCTTCTGATTTCGCAATCTCCTCATCATAACGAACCGCTTCAACTTCTTTTCCGAAGCCCCACTCAATCAACAAGTTGCCCAGCTTTCTCTCCCAAATGTGAGTACCTTGCTTTTTTAAAATATAATGGGCTATTTCAAAGGCGATTGTATGAATGATTTGGTGATCAGGCTCCCTGAGGATATTCGTATTCAGGTAGACTAAATTTCTGACCGGAACACCAAACTCGTATCGCAACACACAAGCTTCAAAAATTTCATCATCGGTTAGTATCTGAAAACTCGTATCATTTAAAACAATTTCCCTTACATCTTCCGGTAAACGCTCGATGACTCTTCTCAAGTAAGGATGAAAGCGTAAATCACAAAGTTTAAATCTTTGTATTCTGGCGCTCATGATGCCCCCCTTCTTTGAAATGCGTCTATTTTTTTAACAGCAACAAATTTAGCGACTTTCAAGTAAGTTGGCTTTCTGGCCATTTGACTTTTCCCGTAAATCCGTAAATATTTCGCTATTCTCATCGAGGTATTCGTTTATGGCCTGATACCCCAGTATATCTTTGGCTGAGAATGGAAACAGGGCGATTTTTTGGTCGATAAATTCTTTTCTGATTTCATCCGGGATCACTCTAGATTCTGATTTGTTAACGATAACCGATTCAATATGGATTCCGATCTCCTTCAATTTCTGTTTAATGCGGAAAGCTTCCGAAAAGGATAATTTATCACTATTCAAGACCAGGCTAATTCTGGCAGCACCGGACTTGAAGTGATCACCCAGATGCCCATACGTCCGGATCAATATCTCCAATTTGTTCTTGACTTTGTCCTGCTCGATCTGACTTCTCCCGATTTTGATTTTAGAAATAATTTCTTTTTTAGCGTAAATCTGACTTCGAAGTTTGAGCAGCTCCTCCAACCAGATCAGGGTGATAAACGGCAACGAAAAAAATCTTAACGTGAGGGCGGTTGGCGCCATGTCAAAAATAATCACATCTTTATCTTCAAAGGTGTGGATAATATTCTCAAAAGCCAGCAGCAACGCATATTCTTCCAGGCCCGGGGAAAATTGCAGTACGTTAAAATAATTTTGCAGATTGAAAGCACTTTCATAGCTGTAGGTTCGTTTAATCGTTTTTTCAGTATCTTTCAGATACTTCTCTATCCAGTAGTCAACGTTGACTTCTTTAACTGCCAGATAATCATTCACCTGCCTGGCTTTTTCCGAAAAATCCTGTTGGAAAATATCTCTTTGGTTATGAGCCGGATCCATAGAGACCAGCAGAATATCGCCGGAATTACGCGAGAGATGGACCGCGGTTATGGCCGACGTGGTCGATTTTCCGACACCGCCTTTGCCGATATAAAAGAGCAGTTGCGGTTTCATTTTCAATCAATACCTAATACGGAAAAAAGGTCCCCCAGGGGATCATGGGCTGTTGAGACCTTTTCGAGCATGATCTCCATTTCTTTCTCCATTTCCGGTAAAAGCGCCATCGTGACATGAATGGGCGGTGAAGGGATCCCGATGAAAGCGCCCAATACCAGGATGGCAAAGATATTGTCCAGCTCTCCAACTTCATATTCGATGGTCTCAACGGCCTTGCCGCGCATGACTCCATCCGCCGCGTTAAAAGCCGATACGATTCTCTCTTTTATGCTTTTCAATACCGGTATCATTTTCGAATTTCTCCAGGGCAGAAATTATTTCACCCTGAATATTCTTCTTTCAAACCCAATTCGCGTTCTGGAAGGGTAGAAATAATACACCGCATACAGCCCGATCAGGATGGCACTTGCCGTATAAAACCGCGGAAGTTCAAAAAAGTATGCTACCAGAGCCAAATAAGGTGTGATCATGACGACATTAATCAAGGTTCGTTCAAATCTAAGTAATTTCTTTTCTGATAAATTTAAAAGATCCCGACTCTTGTGTGCGAATAAGGCCCGATAGAAAATTGGAAAAGCGATCGCTAAAACGATGCATAAAATAAAAATCAACGGCCCGGCCATTTTGATGAAATTGGCCGAACCAATTTCAATCAAATCATATGCCTTAGCCCAGCTGGCTATTGCAAAACCTAATATGGAAGGTACCAAAAGGGAAAAATAAATTCTTTTCAGGTTCTTGACCATTTGTCTTTCCTTTAGTATGCAACAAAATCTTCAAACTTTTTTTGCCGTTGCTTTTGACAATTATGGCGGATCGAGCGTTACCGTTATCTTGAATTGGTCTAGCGCGCCAAAGCAACCCCCTAAGGGCGAGGCTCCAATTGGAGTGATGGAGCGTTGGATTCTTCCATCACTCCATCACCCTCTCCGAGACGTCGGCGTTAGGAGCCGGGGGCCAACACTCCAATACTCCATTACTCCAATACTTATTTTTAGGGCGCCAACGGTGCCGGTTCCGGCGGCAGTTCACCACCCATTGAAAAGAATTTAATGACGCCTTCAGCAACGATCCAGAGCGCGATCAAGAGGATCAAAACATTAATTGCCTGCAAGAGCATATTTTGGGCAGCGCCGAAATCAATCTGATTAATAATGACGGCCCAAATGGTCATCACCGACATAAAGATCGCCGGCAGTCCGGCAATCATCCATTTCATACCGCCACGGGCTTTCAGATAGAGCGTGATAATAATTAACGCCAGGGCCGCCAGGGTTTGGTTGACGGCGCCAAACAGCGGCCATAATTTCAGGGCACCCTTGCCGTCGGCACCGGTGGCAAACGCCAGTATCAAAGCCGTCACCACCGCCACGGCCGTTCCCACCCAGCGGTTGTTCAATGCGGGGAGCTTGATGCTGTTGCCCAGTTCGCCGATCACGTAGCGTTGGATCCGGGTGGCGGTGTCCAGGGTTGTGCCGGCAAAGGACGCCACAAAAACCGCCATAATGGCCAGGGTAAATTGTTTGGGAATACCGGTTGTATTAATCATATTGGCCGCACCGTCTACAAAGGCCGTAATCTTGGAACCCAAACCGGCGGCAGCAGCCCAGGAAGAATAGTGGGTGGTCCAGGCGGCGACCCCATTCAAGGTTTCACCGGCCTTGGTGGTGTAGCCCAATCCGATGCCGGCGGCAACGGCAATCACCACCAGGGTTGCCAGGGCGCCTTCCATTAACATGGAGCCGTAACCCACGAAGAGCGAATCGCGTTCGTCACGCACCTGCTTGGCCGATGTTCCTGACGACACCAGGGCATGGAATCCGGAAATCGCCCCGCAGGCAATCGTAATAAACAAAAAGGGCCACATGGGCGGGGCCTTGGCCGGGGACACTTGTACGGCCGGCGCCACGATGTCAAGATTACCCCCAAAGGCTGCAGACAGAACTCCCAGGACCAACAGAGCCATGGCGATAACCAACTGATGAGAGTTGATAAAATCCCGGGGCTGCAGCAGGGTGGTTACCGGCAGCACCGAGGCTATAAAACAGTAGGCCAACAAAATTATGGTCCACACACCGGTGGGGGGGATACCGGCTATCGTCGGCATGCTAAACGGCAAATAAGGTCCGAGGAAGACGCAAACATACATGGCGAGGACAGCATAGATTGACCATGTCATGGCATTTTGGCCTTTTTTGTAGATCAGATAGCCCAGATAGATGGCAATCGGGACTTCAACCCAGACGGCCAGAACCGACTGCGGATACATGCTGAAAATGATGGCGATTATCATGCCGAAGATGGCAATCACGATCCACAGCTCCAGAAAGACGATCAGAAAAAATAAAAACTTGGTGCGGTCGTTCACGTATTTGGCGGTGTATTCCGAAATCGATTTTCCCTGGTTGCGCATCGAAATAATCAAGGCGCCGAAATCATGAACCGCCCCCATGACAATCGAGCCGACAAAGATCCACAGCATGGCCGGGACCCAGCCCCAGATAATGGCGATGGCCGGCCCCACAATAGGGCCGGTGCCGGCAATGGACGTGAAATGATGCCCGAAAATAATCTCTTTTTTGGTTGGCACATAGTCGCGCCCATCCTCCAATTCCTGGGACGGTGTTTTAACTTCACCGGACAGGGCAAAGATTTTGCGACCTATGTATTTGCCGTATAACTGGTACATGATAATGTACCCGGCAAAGGCCAACACCATAATCGCTAAAGCGCCCATAATTCATTTCCTCCTTTCGTGGAATGTATTAAGGCCTCGCCACCGGCGGCCGGCCAGTTAATAAAACTGCTGACAAAAAACTTCGGCTACCGAACGTCCGCGATCGGAATGAGCGGCAGCACCATCAGCAATCACGCGAATGAAACGGGTATTTTCTTTACAACTCTGAAGTGCCTGCGCCTCTGCTGTCCTGATAATAAAGCATGATTTGTGCCACCAGTTCGTTGTTATAATTTATTCTTTAATTTCAGATGGTTGACCAATTTCACTGCAAAGAATGGCTTTGATTTTAGTAAAAATTTAGAAGAATTTCGAAACCTCTTTAGCAAAATTGCGAAATCTTGCGGCCATGTGTTCTATATCGGCTTACGCAATAAGGAGGGGGTAATCCGGGGATCATTCTCTATTGACAGTCGCTATACACAGCGTCATAGTAAATTAACTGGCAGTCATTTGAATCTTCGATCTTTGGAGGATTGGAAAACTGGAATGGGTAAAATCGGTTCCCAAGAGGCCCTTTTAACTACCCCCAGGGGAGATGTGCGGATTCGTTCATTTTGCAGTGCCGCAGAAATTTGTCAATGCAAATTTGATCGCCAGTTTACATTCCACGATCATTATAAATCGCTTTATACCAGCCGCGAGCTCCTTGCAAAATCCGCTGGACAGCCCGACGCCAACATCGTTCTGGCTCTGGCCGAACAAAAGCACATCATTGGATACGGTGTTCTGGCCTATCCCGGTCCGGGGGAGCGGTGGGCTGATTTGGGGCCGCAAATTATGATAGAGGCCAAGGCCATAGAAGTTTGCCGAAGTTGGCGGTCATGCAAGATTGCCCCTGCCATTCTAAAGATGATGCTGGTTCACCCTCAGTTCGAAGAAAAGATTATCTACATGGTTGGATATTCGTGGACCTGGGATTTGATGGGGTCCGGGAAGACGGCGCAACAATATCGGCAGATGCTCATCAAGCTGTTTAAGCCGCATGGTTTCAAGGAGTACCAAACCAACGAGCCGAACATCTGCTTGAAGCCGGAAAATTTATTCATGTGCCGGGTGGGTAAAAACGTTACTCAAACAATACTAGACCGGTTTAAATGGTTGAGGTTTGGCCTTTCTCCCTGGACCTGGAAAATAAGCGGGCGTCAGGTATAATATCATTTTATGGTAACTACCGGGCAGGGTGCATTTAAGATGACATGCTGCGCGGTGGAACCCATCAGGAGTTTGCCAACTTTCGACCTTCTTCTCACACCAACAATAATTTCATTGATTTGGTTGTCTTCAGCAAATTGAACCAGATCTTCACCGGGCGATAGGCCGCGGATCGATAAATGGGTTTCACAATCAATGTTATCTTCTTCCAACAATGCTTTTGCAAATTCCAAACCGAGTTCAGCCTGCCGCACATCATCATATTGACTATTTTTAGCTCCTTCCATTGATGTTGCCACATAGACTTTGGCACCTAATGCCATGGCATGATCTTTAGCCAATTTCAACGCAGCCTTGGCTGAATTCGATCCGTCATAACCTACCAGAATTTTCATTCTGCATCCTCCAATTCGAAGTTGTTTCAAATTAGTTCGGCTCATCGAACCGGCATGATAGTGAAATCATGTCGTCTTCCGGAGCGGTGCGCAATTTGTAAGGCAGACTTTTAAACAGCTGAATCATTCTCTTGTTTTGCGGGTAGGTAAGTGCTACCAGACCAGCGATCCCATTTTCACGAGCCGCCTTGAGAAGCTTGTGCAGGAGAATTTTCCCAAGGCCTTTTCCCTGGTAGGCTTTGCTCACGGTGAAGGCGATTTCGGCGATATTTTTCTGAGGAATCAGGAAATACTCCCCGACACCGATGACTTTGCCGAATCCGAATTCACCCACAACGGCAACAATGCTTAAATCCTTGATATAATCGATCTGGGTACGTTCCTCGATCTCATCGCGCACAAATCTTCTCTTCTCTTGAAAAAATCGGCTAATAATATCGTCTTTACCCATTTCATAATAAAATTCCTGAATTCTTCTGGTGTCAACCGGCTTTGCGGGCCGTATCGTAACCGACTCATCATTGATTTTTACCGTTTCTTCCAGCTTTAGCGGGTAGATACCTTTTATCGAATCCTTAAAAATGCGTTTGCTGCCGAGCAGACCGATGGTCCTGGCTTCACTGAAGAGCTGAGCCCGAAATTGCGGGTGTGCGATGCTGATAAGGGCCAGTGCTCGTTCCTGGATGCTTTTACCGAGCAGGTTCACCGCACCGTACTCGGTGACAACCTGATGAATATCCGACCTTGGAACCACAACAGGGATTTTTTCAAGTAGGGGGACAATGCAACTTGTTTTGCCGTCCGCAGAAGTCGAAGAAAGCACGGTGATCGCTTTGCCGCCTTTAGATTGAGTCGCGCCCCTCATAAAGTCCATCATTCCGGTTACCCCCGAAAATAGAATGTGAGGATCCGCGTCTGCGGCAACCTGACCGGTGAGATCGATGGTTGTGGCAAAATTTATGGCAGTCATCCGGCTGTGCCGCGAAATAATGTTTGGGTCGTTGATATAATCCGATGGATGGAATTCAACGGCCGGATTATCGTCCACAAAAGCGTAAAGTGCTTGACTACCCAGCGCATTGCTGGCAACCAGTTTTCCTTCATTATACCCTTTTTGCCGGTTGGTAATAACCCCTGCGGAAAACAGGTGCATGATTTCATCCGTAAGGAAACGACTATGGATACCCAGGCCATTTTTTTCCGACAGTCCCGTAACGATGGCCCGATGCAACGCCCCCAGACCCACCTGGAGCGTTGCTCCGTCGTCCACCAGCCTAGTGGTGTGCCCGGCAATCATGGCAGCAGATTCCGGCTCAGGCGGAGCAGTGACGCTCAGAAGCCGCTCATCGTGTTCGACGACCACATCCACGTCGTTGACATGAATACTGCACCGCCCCAGCACACGCGGCATTTCGGTGTTGACCTGGACAATGACCAGGTGCGCGGACTGGACGGCGGCCAGTGAAATATCCACCGCTATGCCGAGGCTCATCCATCCGAAATCGTCGGGGGGAGACACCTGGACCAGGGCAGCATGAACGGGTATGGCCCGGCTTTTAAGCAGGTTTGGTATGGCGGAAAGGTTTATTGGCGTGATAAAGCGGGTTTTCCTGCGCAACGCTTCGTGCTGCAGTGACCCGGGGTAAAAAGATTTTAAATTGAAAATTTGATCGACCGATTCATCGGCGACCAATCCGAAAGGGGCACTCTCCGGGGCCAGCAGGCTGATGATTTCAACATCGGTTAACTTGTGTGCCGCCTTGAAAAATTCCCGAACCAGATGCCGGGGTATGCCCCCCGGAGACCCGACAAAAACCCGGTTTCCCGGTTTGATCAGCCGGATGGCATCCTCCGCGGTGCGCTTAATTTCAATATAACGGTCGGCCCATAGGTTTATCATCAGAGTATTGCCCTAACCCGGACAAGCCGGTCGTAGCACAGCGGAGATCCCGCTCCCGGGGTTGTAGCGCAGCGTAAATCCCGCTTTATCGGGGAATTGACTATTGAGGCGCTTAGCATTCTTTGAACGTTGATGACTACCGGAAACAGCAACTCCCATTTCTCATCTCAGTTCTCGAATCAAAGTGCGCTGTTTTTATGTTTTGAGGGCAACCGCAGAAAAGCACCCCAGTAACTCATACCCACGAATACCGCGCCGCCGATGATATTGCCGATCGTCACCGGCAGCAAATTTTTCCACAGAAAACTGACCCACCCCAGGGCGTTCGGCGCGACTGTCGAAGGGGGAGCGATACCCGCCCAACTTTTCAGAATGATTCCTGTCGGAATGAAGTACATGTTGGCTACGCAATGCTCAAAGCCGATGGCGACGAATCCCGTAATGGGAAAGAAGATCGCAAATATTTTGCCGATGGTCTGACGGGCAGCCAATGCCATCCAGACGGCCAGACATACCAGCCAGTTGCATCCGATACCGCGAAAAAGCGCCTCGTCAAAGCTCATCGAAACCTTACTATACGCAATTGCAACCGCCGATTCTCCCAAAGCTGTGTTGCCTGTCTTCCAAAGCCCCGAGAAGTAGAAAAGAAGTGCGAGAACAATCGAACCGATGAAATTTGCAACATAAACGAGTGACCAACGCTGGAGCATGGTTTTGAGAGATATTTCTCTTGACATAACGCTCGACACCATCAAATTGTTACCAGTGAACAATTCGGCACCGGCAATGACAACGAGGATCAGACCAAGACTGAAAGCCGAGCCGGCTACAATTTTCTGGATTCCGATACCAGCCCTGACAGCCAGATCAAAGGTTACCGTTGTAGACAGGAGCCCCCCGAAGCCAATATAGGCGCCCGCCAGAATACCCAGCACGAAAACACTGAACCACGGCGAAGTTGCTTTTCCTACCCCGACTGTCGATGCGACGGTCTCAGCGATGGTTTTCGGGGTTTTATCTTCCAGAGACGGCACCGGAAATTGCCATGTTTTCATAATACTTTCGAAGCGCCCGATCGTTTTTTTCTCCTGCGTAATCTTACGCGACATCGCCTTTTTAACCGTCGCAACGATTTCTTCCGGTGTAAAAGGTTTGGCCACATAGTCCATGGCGCCGCGCTTCATGGCTTCGGTTGCCCGGTCGAGGGCGGGGTAGCCGCTGATCATGACGACCGCAGACCCGGGGGAGATCCGTTCGAGTTCTTCGATCACATCCATACCGTCAAAGTCCGGCATTTGCCAATCGCACAGAATAACGTCGAAGGCGGAATCGGCGGCAAGTTTGAGCCCTTCCCGGGGGCTGGATGTAACTATAACTTCAAAAGCTTCTGATGAAAATATTTTACGACAGGACTCCAGCACCAGCATTTCATCATCGATGATAAGCATTCTTTCGGCCATGGCATCTCCTCTTCAAGGTTACCAGATTTCTGCACTAAGGCGTTGATCGAGCCAGCGCCGTTGAGTCGGTGTTAGAGGTCCGATGTGCTTTTCGATCCATTGGATGTCTCCGGTCAATATCGCGAGCTTTTCAGGCCCCGTCAAATTATACTCTTCCAGAGCTTCACTGCCATAGCTTAGTAAATTGTATACCAACTCAGTGTCCGTGGCGGCCTGCTCTAAAACCTTGATGATCTCCTCTTTGTGAATCAGCCCCTGCTCCTCGGGCCCTCTGGTCTCCGCAATGTGCAGCGCCGAGTTGATGGTCTTGATGAGCTCATCCGGGGAGAATGGCTTTTCAAGATACGCCGCGGCACCAAGCTTGATGGCCTGCACAGCTGATTTGACCGTGCCGAAACCGGTGATCATGACCACTGGGATGGCAGGTTTGACCCGTTTCACATCCCTGAGAATCCGCATACCCCCGATGTCCGGCATCCGAAGATCGGTCAGAACAATGTCATATTCTTTTTGAGTAGCCCACTCCAACCCCTCGCGTCCTCTCAAAGAGACCTCCACAGCGAAATTTTCCTCTTTAAGTATCTTACTGATACTGTCCAAAACGATGCGCTCATCATCAATTACCAAGGCTTTCTTTTTTTCCATGATTCTTCTCCTTTTGAAGGACTGATTTGACTGTTTCAAGAAGTTCATCCGGTGTGAACGGTTTGGCAATAAAGGTGGCGGAACCCAGGTCTGCAGCAGCTTTTATGGTCTCGTTGGTTGGATAGCCGCTCATGACAATGACGGGTAATTCCGGCCACTTTTCATTAACTTTTTTCATAAGGTACATTCCATTATGGACAGGCATCTTGACATCGATGAGAAGCAGCGCAGGGATGTCCTTTATAATGATGTTCAATGCTTGTTCGACGGATCGGGCAAGCAACACCTCAAAGTTTTCGGCTTCGAGCACCAAACGGCAGCTTGAAAGGACGATATCTTCATCGTCGACAACGAGAATTTTCATCTTACTGAGCTCCTTTGTCGATTGCCAGCCAGATAAAAAACCGGGAACCTTTGCCTGGCTCACTTTGAACACGGATATTTCCTCCGTGTCTTTGCACAATTCCTAAAGAAACCGAAAGCCCGAGTCCGGTCCCCTGACCGATTGCTTTGGTCGTAAAAAAAGGATCAAATAATTTATCGAGATTTTCCGGAGGAATACCACAGCCTGTATCGGCAATCGTGATTTCGATGCCCTTCCGGCCTGCGCCGTTTCCGTATATACCGGTGGCGGTATATACGGTGACATTGCCCCCCGGTTCGGTGGCATCCAGGGCATTGATGATAATGTTGATCAGCACACTCTGGAACTGACTGCGGTCCAGTTTTACCAGGGGCAAATTTTCTCCCGGATGAAATCTGATGGCGACACCCTTGACTAACGCTTGATTTTCCAGTAGCGATATTGTCGAGCTAACAAGCCGGTTGATCTCTGTAGCTTCCGGATCGAGTTTGGTTTGCCGCGAAAAATCCAGCAGCCCCTTCACGATTTTTCGAACGCGTTCCGTAGCGGCAACAATTGTTTCGAGATCGGACCGCACTTCAGGCGCGATGTCTTTGCGCCGCAAAAGCATATGGCTATAAGTCAAAACGCCGGTGAGCGGATTGTTTATTTCATGGGCGACCCCGGCGGCCAGCCTTCCCACACTGGCCTGTTTTTCAGACTGGATGATCTTGTCTTCACTGGCCGCCCTGCGACGGCCCATAGCCGCCACCATGTCTTTAAAAGTGTTTTGCAAGAGACCGATTTCCCCTTTTGAAATCGGGCCGATATCCGGTGTGAGGCTGCCCTCGGAAACCAGTTGGCTTGCTTTTATCAAGCGTTGAACAGGTTTTATGATTTTGTCGGCCAGTATGTAGCCAAGCCCGGTTGCCAACGCCATGCCGGCCAATGTGATCAATATGAATACGGCCAGTACCTTCCGTTGAATGTCCGTGTATTTTTCCTCCAAGACCCCAACATAGAGCATGCCGATTCTGCGCCCCGCAATGTCCTCAATGGGCTCATAGGCGGTAATGAACCAGTCGCTCACAACGAAGGCACGGCCCATCCATCGTTTACCTGTGTCGAGGACGGTTTTTTTTACCTCCGGCGAAACCCGGGTTCCAATGGCCCGGTTGCCGTCGGAATTTAAAACATTCGTCGAGATGCGGATATCATTGAGGAAAATAGTGGCCGTGCCAATACTGCGGCCGTTATAGTTTTCACCCTGGAAAACCGTTTCCCGAACCGTATCAACAATATTTTCGCTGCGGTTCAGTAAAATTCCACCATAAAGAACGCCCCACAGCACATTTTTGTCGAAAACCGGAATCGCGGCGGCAATGGCCATCCCTGAAGTTTCCTTTCCCCCGGCAAGCGGGTCGGCGTTCTTTGCGGAAATCAAAGTAATTATAGCTCGTTCGGCCAGTTCGGGATTTTCGGCCTTTAGAAATTCCTTTTGCAGAACGACCGTCCCTGAAACCGGAACCCTGCGTTCAATAACCGGCCTGGTGATGGGATTTTCCGACTGGGACTCATCGTTTGGAATCGAGTTGGGACCGATGCGGCACAGCGTTTTGCCGTCTTCGGTTACAATACCGGCAAAATCCAGCTCCGCGAGATGGGCCATCCGCTCAAGCCGGTTCACAAGTTCGGGGACATTGCGGGCCTCCAAGGTCGAAATGAAACCATAACCCAACATATTGATATTGAGAGAAATTTTTACATACTTAATGCGGGTGCGATACATTTCGCCGGCGGCATTCAAATCCAGCCGGACCCGATTGGCCGCCTCGCCAAGCACGTGTTCGTTGAGCAGTCGAACACCGATAAATAAGGAAACAATGCCAACCAGGAGGGATACGCCTAAAAAACTGCCTATCAGCTTTAATCTGGTCGAGTAAAACATCACGCATTCCCTTTCTTCTGTCTGGCATTCTCCATGTAATATCCTTTCTTTTATAGGCAGCAGATAAAACGCCCTACAGGTAAATTTCTTATGTGTTTCATCTTAAGAGCAATAGATGTGCCATCGGTCCGCCGGTGAGTAAGCGTGCCATAAGTATATATAATCATTTCTAAATATTAATATTGAGAGTGAACCGACAAGGGCGACTCATGTGTTGAACCTGTCGACATATTTTGCACATTGTAAAAGCAAAGTGATTTAGCTCCTTTAGTACTTGGCGCGTGCGCAGGTATATATGTTCAACCAAGATGCCGGGATTTGTCTGATGGATACAGCGGCAAAATGGTTGTTTTAGGCATGATTTTATTAGGTTATCTATTCTTGGGTTTTGAGTGAAATTCATGAGTGTATGCTGCCGGGTGACAATGACCGGCCATTAAGATATTCGGTAATGTTATTCACTTACGCCGGCATATCTACAGCCAATGTGAAGATGAAATTTATCCACTTGCCTTCTTCGGATTCCACCCATATTTTCCCGCCGTGTTTGGTAATGATCTCCTTGGTGATGAACAGTCCCAAGCCTGCGCTGCGGGAGGTGTCGGTCTCCTGGTTGAAACGGACGAATTTTCCGAACAGTTGGGCGGTTTTGTCGGGCGCTAAGCCGTTCCCGTCGTTCCATACTTCGAATCTGAATTTTTTTTCTTCACGAACGAAGCCGATTCTAATCTTTCCCTGCCGGCGTCCGTATTTTATGGCGTTGGAAATGAGATTGCGGCATGCGATTTGAAGCAGCATAGGGTCCGCTGTTATCGGCAGGGTTGCGGGCAGGGCATTTTCAATGGTGATAGCCTTCTCGGCAATCGGCTGTTTGAACTCTTCCAGGACCGGCGTTACGATTTCCTTTGACATATCCGTACCGGTCAGCGCAAGACGTATTTCAGCGCTCTCGAGGCGGGCAAGGTCCAGGTAGCTGCGGGTCATGGATACCGCTGCGCCGATGCTTTTTGAGATGTTTCGCACCAGTGTTGCCTGGTGTTCACTTAAGGTCCCGACCATGCCGGTGTCCAGGGTTCGGGCCGAGGTGTAAATCACCCCCAGGGTATTCTTTAACTCATGGGAAACAAACCCCAGCATGTCCAGGTAGTTCGTATTGAGCCTGTGGAGAGATGTGTTGGTGTGCTCAAGCTCCGTGTTGGCGTTTATGAGCTTTTCTTCACGGTCGCGCAGGCTTTCCGCCATGGTATTGAACGTTCGGGTTAGATCGAGAATCTCATCGTTAATGGCGGGCTCGGCTACCTTTTTGCCGGGTTTTCCCCGGGCGATCTGGTCGGCGGCTTTCGCCAATTGCCTTAAGGAACCGGTCAGGCGCCGCGAAAAAAAGAAACCTGCTGCAAGTACAAAGACCGCCGCGGCGGCGGAAAATCCACCATAAAGTTTCCATAACTCCCGCCGCATGTCGTCATATTTTTCAGCCAGCACCCCGACATAAAGGATTCCGATTATGTTGCCGGATATATCATGAATAGGATCATAGGCGCTGATATACCAATCATTGACCACAAACGCCCGATCATTCCAACTCAGGTTGTTTTCGAGGACCTTATCATAGACCGCTTCACTGACACGGGTGCCGATGGCCCTGTTTCCGTTGGCCAGGGTGACATTGGTGGCGATGCGGGTATCCCACTGAAAAATGGTTACCGTGCCGACATGGCGGCCATTATATTTTTCGTCCTCAAAAACGATGGAACTGATCTTGTCAACCAGCGCATGGTTGCGGTTGAGAAGCACACCGGCACAGAGCGTACCGATAATATCGCCGGTTGCATCCCGCACAGGGGCAGCGGCCATAATCGCAATTCCCGCAGACTCAGCGGTCTTGGCGCGGCGCTTGGCTTTCGCTGTGGGTTCGAATGCCATAAATGCGCGTTCTTCAAGATTGCCGCCCTCGGTCCGAAGTCGTTGGGGACTCAATATGGCAAGACCGCTTGTGGTCTTGCCTTTCAGGGCTCCGCTCACAAAGGCATCGTTTGGCAGATAATCTCCCGCATTATAGGGCTCCAGGGTTCGCAGGATCACCCGCCCCCCGGCATCGGTAAGCGACAGAAAATCAAAACCGATTTTTTGCCTGGCAGCTTCAAGGGCGGTCCGGGCTGCCAGGGATTCAGGCGTGCCATAGGCGTTTGCCACCCGCTGGCCGGGGCCGAGCGTACTCACAACCAGGCCGATCTGATTAATTTCACCGTCAATAACACTCCAGCCGGATCGTAAGTTTAGACGCACGCGGCGCTGGGCTTCGTTTAAAATATTGCGATTGATAAGGGAGACGCCTAGCAATGCGGCCAGGATGAAAAAAGCTGCAATCACGACCACAAAATTCAGAAAGATGCGCTTGCTTAATTCTAATCGCATGGTTTGCGTTCCGGAAATTTGTTAGCGGTTGACATATTTTGAATCGGCGGCAGACGACACGTAAAGATGGATCCTGCGCCCGGCGTGCTTTTCACGGATATGGTGCCTTTGAGCCGATCCAGGATTTCTTTTACGACCACCAACCCCAATCCCGTTCCTTCCTCCACCAACGCCTTGGCGTTTGCGGACCTGAAAAATTCCGTAAACAGATGGGGGATATCATTTCCGGGAATGCCGATGCCGGTGTCCCGGACTTCAAAGCGGATCCAATTCTTGTTATCGCGGGCCAGCATTACGCGCACCGTTCCTCCCGGCGGCGTATATTTCACGCCATTGGAAATCAGGTTGGTGAACAGTTCGTCCACAAGCTGCTCATCGGCCAGGATCCGGGGAAGCGGTCCTTCTATGTCGAACGCAACATCCACTTTCTTTTCGGCGGCCAGGATTCGGTAAGGTCCCATCAGCCTTTTCAATATCTCTTCCGGCGTGACGGGATGCAAGACGGTCTTCGTCAGGTCTGACCGTTTGAGGTCAAGCGTCAGCAGGTCGGAAACAACGTCCCCCAGGATCTGCAGGCGTTTTACACTGCGGTTGAGGGTTTTTACCTGTTTCTCGGTTAGCGGGCCGTGATGCAGGTTTCTTATCAGATTGAGCATGCTCACGACGGTATTCAATGGTGAGCGCAGCTGGTGGGCGGCTTTCTTCAGAAACCAGGATTTGTCCAGGTCTCTTTTCAAATTTTCGATAGCCAGGGCGGTCAGGTCCGCCATCAACGAAAAAAATTTTGTATCATCGTCCGAGAGATAGTAGGACTCGGTGCTGTATACGCAAAATACTCCCAGCACCATCTTTTCCACCGCCAGGGGCAGACATATCATGGAAGCAATTCCCTCTTTGCGGATATCTTCGGGATACTGGAAGTAGTCCTTTTCATCGATTTTGCCGATGGCACTCAGCGATCCCTCGATGATTTTCCGGTTGATGGGGCTTTGGGCGACCTCGATGCCTTCCTTGGCTTTCACATAATTTTCGCTGAGACCATAGGTGGAAGCAAACATCAGCTTTTCCCTTTGATCGTCCAACAGCTTGATAGAGCATGCTTTGACCCCCATTATTTGGGCGGCGTTTTGGGTGGCCGCATCCATCAAGGTTTGCAGCTCCGAGCAGTTCCCTATTTCCGTGACCATCTTATACAGGGCGGTTAACTTGGCATTGCCGGCATCCAACTCCTTGGAAACCCGCAGAAGTTCTCTGCCTTTGGTCCTCAGACCCAACTTGAGGGAGGTAACCAGAAAGGCGGTGATGAACAGAGCAACAACAAAGATGGCAAAGGGGGCCAGGATTTCAGGAAATTCCAGGCGGTAAAACCACAGGGGGCTTTGAAACACAGCCGGCTGAAGGGGGAAGATCTTAAAGGCCTGCAAAGCCATCAGTCCGCCCAGAACCGCCAAAACAGACAAGCAATATAAATAACAGCTCAGCGGGGAGAGCAAAATCCCGGCCAGAATGATGTGGAAGATTAAAAAGGTATGCAGCGGGCTGTATATGCTTCCGGTATAGTAGATTAACAAATAAAGAGCAATAAAGTCGCAAATGATCTGGGTGTGGGCAAAAATGGTGTAGAATCTTACTTGCCTGTGCTTGCTCGCTTCCACCCGCCGCCAGATGAGATGAAATACGATATTGTAAATGATGACAAAAAAAATAATGCGATTCAGGGCGGTGATAGGCAAGGTCCGCCATTGATAGTAGACCAGCCAGCTTCCGACAAGAGCTGCACCGGCAGCGACCCACCGCAGTTGGATGAACCAGTAGACTCTTTCCCTGAGTTCCTTGCGGAAAAATATCTGTTCCTTAACCAGTTCGTCGCCCAGTTGCATGGGGACTCCTTTATTCGTATTTTTGGCAGAGTCAGGGATCATGCAGGACTTTCTTCCGCCAGAATATCTTCGATGGTCGTCAGCAACTTGTCCGGATCCACCGGTTTTTCCATGAATATCGATACGGGCCAGCCTTCTCCCAGGATATGCTGGAATCTGTCCGGTCCTTCCTCGGCCATGGTTTTTGGAAACGACGTCAGCATGAGGATGGGTACTTCCCGGAATTCGGGAATATTCTGAAGTTTGAAGGCCAGATCAAATCCTTCCGTGTCCGTGGTCATCATCACATCCAGAATAATGAGATCCGGGAGCTTTTCTTCAATGCGGCTAAAGCCTTCCTTGCCGTCGTAGGCGGCCCTGACCTTATAGTTTTTGCTTTCGAGCACGATACGAAGGGTCTCCACCAGGTCCCGGTCGTCATCAATGACGAGAATATTTTTTCCGGTACTCATGTCGGCCTCCTTTCAATTATAAAAGCTGATAGCTCATGGCTCATAGCTTATAGCTGATAGCCTAAAGGATTGAATCCTATTCGATTTCTCCAGACAAATAACGAATAACGCCTAAATGCGTTTTGCCTCAATTAAGTTGATCTTATTTTTTTTCGACACTTCCGTCAAAACAAACTCGGCGATTTCGCCGATGACCTGTTCGGCCCGTTTTTGGGCCTCGGACGACAAGCCGCTGCCGAAGCTGAAATCCTTTCCCGCGATGGAGACCATCCAGGTTTCCGGATGTCGATGGTAAAGGCACTGCAGCAATCCCAATATGAAAGCCGGTGCGGTTTCGTGCAGCAGGAAAGGCATTGTATTAAGTTCCGGTTGCACTTCAACCCATTGCCGCCCCTCCGTCAGCGCATCCACGGTAGCGTCGACGAAAACAAGCGTATCAGCGTTTTTCAGCGTATCAATTATATCAGGTTCGAGCTGATGGAAGACCAGCAGGTGAACATTTTTTCGATGTTCAAACAATGGCTGCAGCCGCTTGACGATGTGAGGGCCGATGCCGTCATCACGGCGCTGGGGATTTCCATAGCCGATGATCCAAAAATCAGATGATGGGGTTCGGTCATACGACATGGGTTACGGCCTCCGGATTTCGTTAATAAATTCCCCGCTGCAACTGAAAATTTCGATCCTAAGCGGCATCTGTCCGAGGGCATGGGTTGAGCATGAAAGACAGGGATCAAAGCACCGGATGGCACCTTCCACCCGGTTTAACAGCCCTTCCCGGACCTCGCCGCCGCGAATATATTCATTGGCCACCAAATTGACCGAGCGGTTCATGGCCAGATTGTTGTGCCCGGTGGCCACGATGAGATTCAGCTTTTCAAGAATACCGTATTTATCCACCCGATAATGATGGATCAGCGTTCCTCTGGGTGCTTCGATGATCCCCACCCCTTCCCGGTTTGACGGATCGGCTGTAATGCGGATATCATGGCCGCAGATCAAATCATCTTCCAGCATTATTTCAGCCTTCTCCAGGCAGTAGAGCAGTTCGATCAGCCGCGCGTAATGAAAAAGCAGGGTGCTGCCCTTAAGGCCGCTTGCAGACAATTTTTTATATTCATCGAACTCCTTTTGCGCTTCGGGTGTCCCCATGGCGTCGATGGCATTCAGCCGCCCCAAAGGTCCCACGCGATAACATCCGCCCGGGTATCCATGGGGCTTGAAAAACGGGAACTTCAGATAGGACCAGGGTTCCACCTGTTCGGCGATGAACTCCAGGTAGCGTGCCGGGTCGAATTCGGCCAGAGTGTTGCCGTCATGGCCCCTCATCCTCATTTTACCATCGTACAAAGCCGGACAGCCGTTTTTATCCACCAGCCCGGCATAAATGGATCTAAAATTGGCAAATCGTTTAGCTTCCTCCAGGTTGTTGCCGAGCCAGTCTTTGATGATATTCAGGGCGGCATAGGTCGCTTCATAGGCCTGGCCGAAACCGCTTAACAGAGTGTCGCGGTCGTCATCATTCAGGGCATTCATGACCCCGCCGGGGACGGCAAAGACCGGGTGGATTTTTTTGCCCCCCAGGGCCTTGATGATTTCCTGGCCAAATTTTCTGAGCCGAATTCCTTTTAGGGCCAGATCGGGAAACTCCCCGATAACGCCCACTACATTGCGTTTGGCCGGATCACTGTCCCAGCCCAACAGCAGGTCGGGGCTTGCCAGATGAAAGAAATGCAGCGCATGGGACTGGATGAACTGTCCCATATGCAGCAGTTCCCTCAGGCGCTTAGCCGTCGGCGGAATATCCACTCCCAGGATGGCATCACAGGCCTTGGCAGAGGCCAGCTGATGGCTGACCGGACAGATCCCGCAAATGCGCTGGGTGATCACGGGCATCTCCTCAAAAGGCCTGCCCTGGCAAAAGCGCTCGTAGCCGCGAAACTGGGTAACGTGAAAGCGCGACTCGCACACATCGCCGTTTTCATCCAGGTGAATAGTGATCTTACCGTGGCCTTCAATGCGGCTGATGGGATTAATGGTAATTTTTGATGATCGGTCCATGGAGACACCCTCCTCAATCAAAGTGTATCATATCGGCCGGCAGCACCGGAAGTCTGCCTGCCAGCAGTTCTTTGAGACAGTAGGCCAGGGCTTCCGGGGCCGGTGGACAGCCGGGTATGTATCCGTCCACTGCCACCACGGCGTTGACCGGTAAAACCTTGTCCAGCAGCTGCGGAATATCTTCATGGGCGGGGATTATCCCGTTAACGGTGCCGGCTGTTTTCACATAAGCGCAGCGCAAAACGTCGTCTTTGGGCAGCCAGTTGCGCAGGGTGTTGATGCCGCCGAACACCGCGCAGTCCCCCCAGGCAATCAGAAACCGGCACTGTTGGCGAAGATGTTCGATCACCTCCCGGTTTTCTTTGTTGCCCACGCCGCCTTCCACAATCCCCACGTCGACTTGAGGAAAGGCATAATCCTTGAAATCCGTTATCGGAGAAACCGTCAGTTCCACCCGGGAGAGGATGTCAACAAGGGCCTCGTCTAAATCAAGAAACGACATGTGGCATCCGGCGCATGCCTCGCACCACACCGTGGCTAATTTAGGCTTTTTCACGTCTTACCTCCTTTTTTCTACCGGGCCATCCGGCTGAATCTCTCGCTGGGCCTTTTGACGCAACTCATCCCATGAACCATAGCCCAGGTGAATATCCGCCCTTGCGGCCAGGGCCATCAGGGTTTGCCATGACGGGTTTATCCCATCCGGGGCATCGAGCATTTTTGGCCGAAAAGCGATTTCGCAGCCATCCAGACCGGTACAGGTGCCGTCAGCTTCCATCCACAGGGGTTTGGGAATGAGCACATGGGCACTGTCAGCCAGGCCATCTGGCCAGTAGGGACTGATTACCGCCAGAAAATCAAGATCACCGGGGGCTTTTAAATTCACCTTATCCTGAAACGGGTCTTGCTCGAGGAGGATCAGGCCGCCTTTTGGTATGGCCGGGGCCCGCTTTTTTTCATCAGACAGGTGCAGCAGTTTGTACGCACCCATGCTGTTGCCGTCCGGCTTCAGTACGATCAGCCGCAAACGGTCATTGCCGTAAAGTCCTTTTAAAAGGGCCAGGTTCATTAGATCGCGCAGGCCGGAAAGGTCCTTTTGAGCGGCGACGTCCTCTCCGACGACAATCAGGGGATTGGCCGAATCCACATAATCCCTGATGATTTCATCCAGGGCGGATTCAGCTTTCGCATCCAGTTGCAGCCTCTTGACGATATCCTTGACCCTTACCGGTTCCGTTTGCTCGGAGATTTTGCCAGTGCCGGGAGCAGGGGCCGTTTTTTTCATAACCTTTATGGCCTCGCTCAACACCGCCTTGATCAGCAAGAGTTCATCTCCATTTTTGACCTGGATATGATGGGTTCGGTAGGGGTACAAAAAATCACCCGGGCCGATGCCGGCCGACCGCACGTTATCGCGGATGATGCGCTTGCGGATCATGGAACCCACCACCGGCTGGCGGTCCCGGGTAACGGCGCCTAGCGCCAGAATAAAATCGGCTTCAGCGATCTTTTTCCAGGAGACCTCTTTAAAGGCTGGTCCTTTATCCTGCCTGATTCGGTAAATATTTTGAAATCCGGAATTTTCCAACGTTTCAATTTGCCCGGTCTCCCAGCCTTTGACCATGAGGTCCCTGAAAGAAATTATTTCCTCATTGGAAGACAGGCTCGAAATAAGGCCCACAACGGCATTGCCCCCCTGGGCATCCCGGACGGTGTTTAAGCGATCGACCGTAAGATCCAGGGCGCTTTCCCAACTCGTTTCAGCCCAGGATCCGTCCGCTTTTTTTACCATGGGATGCAGAAGACGCCGGCCTGAATTTTTCAGCACTTCAAATCTTCCCGCATGGCAAAGCTGGCCGCCTTCAGGCTGCCCATCACCGGCCGGTATGACGCCGTCGATTTTTAGCAGATGATTGTCCCTGACCGTTGATACGGTGGGGCACAGCAGTCCGCACAGCGGGCAAACCGTCTGGATCGTTTGCAAGTCCTTGGGATGTCCCTTGACGGCATAGTGCGCCCGGTAGCGATTGTAGAGGGCCCCGGTGGGGCAGACCTGCAAACAGGCGCCGCAGCTGGTACAGGCAGAATCCTCGCGCATCGCGTTTAGATCAAATCCGATCAGCGTGTCGGGGCCGCGGTTTTGAAAGTTGAGCACGTAGCAACCGGATATTTCTTCACAGGCCCGCACGCAGCGGCCGCAGAGGATACAGCGATTGTGGTCCAGGCCGATAGTGTCGCTGGTAATATCCACCGGAAACTCGTGAAAGGATTGCGGCACCGTCAGGTGATCCATCTGCAGCTCGTAGGCCAGGTCCTGCAGTTCACAATCGCCGCTCTGGGGGCAGAACATGCAGTTGTGGTTGCGCTCGGCAAACAAAAACTCCAGGATGATCCGGCGGGTTTCGACAATGCGTTCGTTGACGGTGACCACCTGCATACCGTCTCTAACGGGTGTGACGCAACTGGCGGCCAGCCTGGGTGCACCGTCCACTTCCACGACACACATCCGGCATCCGCCGCGCTCGGAAAGGGCCGGATGATGGCAGAGGGTCGGGATAGGGATGCCGTTCTGCCGGGCGGCCTGCAGGATGGTCAACTCCGGTTTTACGAGGACCTCTTGTCCGTCAATGGTTATTTTTACGGGCTGAATGTCTTTTTTCATCACACCTTTCTCCCCGTGTTGAAAGATCAAATCAACTGACACCACTGAAACATTTAGCGCCACCCACTGTTACGCCACTTCGATGTCACACCGCAGGCACCGGGTGGATTCGGTGAGGGCCTCCTCCCGGGAGAATCCGAGTTCGACCTCCTTGAAACCGGTTGTTCTTTGCGCTATATCCGCTTCCGGCATGGGCACCCGGGGCATTTCCCGGATGTCTTCTTCGACCGTTGCAGGGATTTCGATTTTTTCTGCAATTTCGGACACATGGAAGCTTTCGCCCCTTGCCTGCCGGAGGGCCGCATCGATTTCCATGGCCGCCCGGTGGCCGGAGGCGATGGCGCCCACCACTGTATCCGGTCCCCGGACCGCATCCCCACCGGCAAAAATTCCGGCCGCCGTTGTGCGGGTTTTTGTTCCTTCAATGATTTTTATAAAACCCTTTTGGGTGAGACCGATTGCCGTTTTTTCAAAATCGATATCAAGGTTAAGTGCCTGGCCCGTGGCGGGCAAAACCAGATCCACATCCAGCGCAAACTCCTCACCGGCAACGGGTACCGGCTTTCGGCGGCCGTCGGCGCCAAATTCACCCAGGGTCATTTTCTGGCAAATCACCCGTTTGACCCGGCCTTCTTGTCCCTCAAATCTAAGCGGCGCAACAAGGTACTGAATTTTTACACCCTCTTCCTCTGCCGCCTGGATTTCTTCCGCCTGGGCGGGCATGTCAGAACGCAGGCGCCGATAGAGAATGGAGACCTCTTTGGCACCGAGTCTCAGGGCGGAGCGGGCGGCATCGATAGCTGAATTGCCGCCGCCGATAACCGCCACCCGGCTGCCCGTGGCCGGCCGGTTACCCAGGTTGAATTCTCTCAAGAATTCCACCGCCCCGCAGACTCCCGCCAGTTGTTCGCCTTCTACGCCGATGGACGCACTGTCCTGGGCGCCGGTGGCTAAAAAGACAGCCTGATATTTTTTTTCAATATCCTCCCAGGATAGGTCTTTGCCGATCCGGGTGTTGAGCAAAATTTCAACTCCGGAATCCAGGATATCTTTTATCTCGGTTTTGAGAATATTTCTGGGCAGGCGGTATTCCGGGATCCCCCAGCGCAGCATTCCGCCGGCTCCGGCAAGCGCCTCAAATACGGTTACCCCATACCCTTTCAAGACAAGGTCCCTGGCTGCCGTCAGGCCCGCCGGTCCGGCGCCGACCACGGCAATCCTTTCCTTGCGGGTCATGGCAGCCTGTTTGACAGGCGGTCTTGGGGCGTTGTCGGTGATATAGCGCTTGAGATATTTTATGCTGACAGGTTCGTCCAGGGTCGACCGCCTGCATTTGGTTTCGCAGACGTGGTCGCACACCCGGCCGCATATGGCAGGAAACGGGTTGGTTTTCAGAAGGACTTTGTAGGCGTCTTCCAGTCGTCCGGCCCTGGCCAGGGCGATATAGGCTGGAATGTCCATACCGATGGGACAGGCATGCTGGCAGGGAGATTTAAACAAACTGGCACAGACAACCGCCGGACAGCGTTTTTCACGGATATGGGCTTCATATTCATCCCTGAAATAGCGCAGCGTGGACAGCACCGGGTTGGGGGCGGTCTGGCCCAAACCGCACAGGGCCGTGTTTTGCATGATATTGGCCCAGCGTTCCAGGGTTGGGATGTCATCCTCCCGGCCCTCTCCGTTGCAGATGCGGGTCAGCACTTCCAGCATCTTCTGGGTTCCCACCCGGCAGGGAGTGCACTTACCGCAGGATTCCTCCATGCAGAATTCCATGAAGAACCGAGCCACGTCCACCATGCATTTATTGTCATCCATGACGATCATGCCGCCGGATCCGACGATGGCCCCCAACCGCATGATCGATTCATAATCCACCGGTGTGTTCAGATGCTGGGCCGGTATGCATCCGCCCGAAGGGCCCCCCAGCTGGATGGCTTTAAATTTATTCCCATCGGGGATTCCCCCGCCGATGTCATGGATAATATTGCCAAGCGGTATCCCCATGGGTACTTCGACCAGACCGACATTGCGAACATCGCCGGTAAGGGCAAAGACTTTTGTCCCTTTGCTTCGCAGGGTACCGATATCCGCATACCACTGCCCGCCGTTTAAAATGATCTGGGCGATGCTCGCCAGGGTTTCGACATTGTTTAAGACCGTCGGCTTTTTCCAAAGACCCTGGACGGCTGGAAAAGGCGGCCGGGGCCGGGGGGTTCCGCGCTTTCCCTCGATGGACGTCATCAGCGCGGTTTCTTCACCGCACACAAAGGCCCCGGCGCCGCGATAGACTTCGATATCAAAGTCAAATCCCAGTCCCAGAATATCGTTGCCCAGCAGTCCATACTGCCTTGCCTGATCGAGGGCGAGGTTCAGCATTTTAACGGCCAGGGGATATTCGGCCCGGCAGTAAATGTAGCCCTGATGAGATCCGATGGCCCTGGCAGCGATAATCATCCCTTCCAAAACGGCATGGGGATCGGATTCCAAAACGCAGCGGTCCATAAACGCCCCCGGGTCTCCTTCGTCGGCATTGCAAAGAACGTACTTGATATCACTTCTGGATCTGGCGGCAAATTCCCATTTCATGCCGGTGGGAAAGCCGGCCCCTCCACGACCCCTGATGCCGGAGGTCTTGACCTCCTGGATGATTTCATCCGGTTCCATCTCCAGCAACGCTTTTGCCGCAGCAAAATATCCGTCTCTGGCAATATACTCTTCAATTTTTTCCGCCTGAATCAGGCCGCGGTTGCGCATAACCCGCAGCTGCTGCATTTTGAAAAACGGCAGCTGTCGAATGCTTGTGGCAACCTCGCTTGCCGGAGATACAGTGCCGTCAACGTTTTTTTCTCTTTGCTCCCACCCGCGGGCGAATACCCATTCGGATACGACCTGACCGGCCAGGACATGGGCATGAAAAATCTGATGCGCTTTGTGGGCATCGACCTGGGCATATTTTATGGGCTCCCGTCCGGCTGTTTCCACGGTGATGAGAGGTTCCCGGTTGCAGATACCCGCACAGCCGGAGGTGGTAATTACGATGTCTTTTCTGCCGCAAGATTCAACTTCTTTATTTAGTATTTCTAAAACTTTATCCGCTCCGGAGGAGATCCCGCAAGTGCCCATGTGGACGGTAACCCGGGCGGTCGTCTTGCCGGATTTCAGAAGCGATGATCTGAGAATTTCACCTTTAATCCTGTATAGATCTTCTATTTTCAATCGCCCCATGATTATACTCCTTAATTATGAGCCCGTCATTATACCGGCCACTGGCAAACGAGGATCTATCAGTCATAATTTTCCAGCAACTCAGCCACCTTGGCCGGCTTGACATGGCGAAATGTAACATCATCGGCCGTAATGACCGGCGCCAGCCCGCAAGCCCCCAGGCAGCGGACGGTTTCCAGGGAAAAGCGCCTGTCGGCGGTGGTGTCTCCAGGTTCGACTCCCAGGGTTCCTGCTAGCTTTTCCAGGATTTTTTTGCCCCCCCTCACATAACAGGCTGTACCGAGACAGCATTTTACGGTATGCCGTCCCCGGGGTACCATGGTAAAAAATGAGTAAAAGGTCACCACTCCGTATACCTCGCTGCAAGGCACCCCGAGGCCCAACGCAATTTTGCGCTGAATGGACTTGGGAAGGTAGCCCAGGGCTTCCTGGACATCTTCGAGCACCGGTATCAACGATCCCGCTTTAGACCGGTTGCGTTCGATAATAGCGTCCACCGCGGACAATTGTTCGGCCGTGAACTCTTCTTCACCCGCTGCCTGTAAATTCGAATTTGTTTTGGATAACATCGCTTGATCCTCCCGCTTATTTGAACGACCAGAGATAACGGCTAACGACTTCCACCTTAACTGGCGTAGATCCGATCATGGATGAAAGCACCCCTCTTTCGGCCAGAGCTTAGTGAAGGGCCAGGTTTTCTCCCTTAACTGAAACAACCGGACAGGGGGCATTTAAGATCACATGTTGCGCGGTGGATCCGAATAATAATTTCCCCGCCTTCGATCTCCTTCTGACCCCGATGACGATTTCATCGATTTTATTTTGCTCGGCAAACTGCACCAGATCTTCACCGAATGGCCGTCCGGATATCACCAGATGTGTTTCATAGGGGATATCCCCGGAATTCAACTGATCGTGGACCTCACTTTCTAGTGTTTGCTCAACCTTTTGGATATCCTCATAGTTAAGCTCCCGGTTTTGGGCTATACATTTCACCACGTCAATTTTGGCCTTCCATAGCTTTGCGCGTCTCTTGGCAAGTTCCAGAGCCTCCCGAGCGGCAGTGGACCCGTCATAGCCAACTAAAATATTCATTTTGACCTCCCATAATTCCTTCACATATCGTCGAAGGCAACATCAGTCTCCCCTTTGGGTAAGGGAATAATAAAAACCGGTTTTCTTGTCCGACGCAGTACCCTTTTGGCAGTGCTGCCTAGAAATGTATTAGCAATGATCCCTTTGCTGTGAGTTCCCATGATAATTTCATCACAGTTCAGCTCTTCAGCTTTGCTGAGAATTTCCTCAGCCGGGAAACCCTCGCATAATTCGATGGATATCACTTTATCCGCAAACCCGGGATGATCTTTAAGCTCCTTGTCACGTATTGTCCTGAGACTTTTCTCAATAATATTTTGGGCTTCGATTTTGTGTTCATCAAAAATCTTTTTTTGCAGCTTCTCATCAAGGTAAAGATTCAACATGGTCCGACTGGCTGGACCCATCTGCTCAAAAACGTGTAAAATGATGACTTCGGCATCGTGCTTTAGGGCCTCATTTATGGCGTAACGGAAAGCATAGGCCGAATTGTCTGATAGATCGGTTGCGTATAGAATTCTTTTGATTTTCGGAATCATGGTTGCCTCCCTTCTGGTATGGTTTCTTCCAAGAATAATGATCACGCCAAAAATCCAATTTTTCCTCGGTCATGTGTATACCTGCTCAGAATTAATGAAACTGCTTATTATCCCTAGAGCACATAGCATGCCAGAAATCTTTATTAACAATAAGTTAAATAATTTTAGTATGTTACGGTGATTTCAATGTGGGAACTATTTAATTCGCTCTTTAATAGTTGAAAAATTTCGAAAACGATTTTGAAAAATTTAGAAAAATGACGGACAAAAATCAGGAGAGGATGAGGCAGGGAAGAGAAAGCAATATCACAATGATTTATGGCTCCCCGCACAAATGTGTGCATGACAATTGCTATGCAAGTTATTTAGCGGAAAGCTTCGTGCTGAAACTGCTAAAAGTTAAAAACTTTAGCTTCTGCCGCCAGATCTATCAAATGCGGTCCACCATCTAACATCATATTCATTCACCGAGCAGTTTCTTTTTACGGTAACGGAAAGTGTGGTGATTGATGTTCAAGAGCTGGGCGGCCTTGCTCTCATTGCCTTTAGCAATTTTAAGTGCTGCTTCAATATAGTGCTTTTCAAATAATTGAAGCTGTCCGTCAAGATCAAAACCTTCGGGAGGCAGTGGGGGGAAGCCGGCCATGTCACCAACCCGAACCTTATGTTCATCCGGGGTGTGTGGTTCTATCCCCAGGTCCCCGGGCAAAAGCTCAGGTCCCTTGCCAATCAGAACTGCTCTTTCCACAAGATTTTTTAACTCCCGTACATGACCCGTCCAGTTATGAGCCAGCAAGGCCGCCTCGGCCTCTGAAGAAATTCCGGTAAATTTTTTACCGAACTTTTGGCTGAATTCCTGCAGATAATACTTGCCCAGGGGGATTATATCGTCGGGTCGTTCATTTAAGGAGGGGGCCTGCACTTTTATCACACCTAACCTGAAATACAGGTCCCTTCGAAACTGACCGTCCGCTATCATCTGGTCTAAGTCTTTATTTGTGGCGGAAATCACCCGGGTTTTAATATGGTGTTTCTTGGTGCCCCCCACCCGGTAGTATTCTCCGAGTTCAAGGAACCTTAACAGTTTGGCCTGCGCTTCCAGGCTGAGGTCCCCGACTTCATCCAGAAAGAGAGTCCCGTTGGCGGCCTCCTCAATCAGGCCCTTCTTGCCGCTTGCATCGGCGCCGCTAAAGGCCCCTTTTTCATATCCGAAAAGCTCACTTTCAATCAGGTCCTTGGGAATGGCGGCGCAATTTACAGTGGCAAACGGGGCTTTGAAATTCGGGCTGTTATAGTGAATGGCACTGGCCAGCAGCTCCTTACCGGTGCCGGTCTCACCGATAATAATGATCGGGGTATCCGGGCTTTGGGCCACCGTTTTGACAAATTCCATCATATCCAGGATGGCATTGCTCTCACCGATAAAGCAGGGCAGATGCTCCTTTAAATGCTTTTCCTGAAGGGCTTGAACTTCCTTTCGTAAACGAATCGTATCGATCGCATTGCGAATGGTCACCTCCAGACCATCCATATAGATCGGTTTGACCACATAATCGTAGGCGCCGGATTTCATGGCGGCAATTACCGTGTCAACGTCCTCATAGGCAGTGATCATTATTATTAAAATATCGGGCTGTAATTCCTTAATCCTGCGAAGCGCTTCAACTCCGTCCATGCCTGGTAAGCCGACATCCAGCAGAACAAGGTCGGGAGGCTCTTTTTCCAGGGCGGTGAGTGCGGATTCAGCGTTCGCAAAACTTTTTATCCGGTAGATATCTTCGAGGGCCATGGTTACCCCTTCCCGGATGGTTTGTTCGTCATCTACGATGTAGACCGTATATGAAATTTTTGACATCGCTTTGCTCCTGGCTATCGGGTATTAGATCCTCGTTAATGGGCACTATTACCTAATACCTATCTTTATATCGGAATTTCAATCCGAAATTCAGCACCGCCCAAATCGCTGTCGGCGACGGTTAAAGATCCACCATGATCGGTAACAATTCTGAGGCTCAGACTGAGGCCGATGCCGGTGCCATCCGATTTGGTGGTAAAATAGGGATCGAATATTTTGTCTTTGACATCCGGCGCAATCCCCGGCCCGGAATCGGAAATCGTCAGGATAATCCGTTCGCCCTCCACCGATGAGGTTACGACAATTTTCTTACCCGCCTCCATCTGTTTCATGGCTTCAGCGGCATTATTCAGTATGTTCAAGACCATCGCTTCTATTAAAGCTGTGTCAGCTTTGCAGGGCGGCAGATTATCTGCCAACACCCTTTCAAGTTCAACTCCGCTTTTGCGCAGGGTCACGGCGCTGAGGTTAAGGGCTTCGGAAATCGGTCGATTCAGGTCAATTAAAGCCAGCCTGGGTTCACTTGGTTTGGCAAAATCCATGACTCTGCGGATTACGGATTCAATTTTATGGGAAGCCGACTGGATCTGCCCTAGAATTTGTTGAACTTTTTGTTCACTTCCCTCCTTGTGATGAAGCTTGTTCAGGGTGTTGAGATATATATTGATCCCAGAGAGCGGGTTTCGGATTTCATGGGCGATACCGGCTGCCACGCGACCCAGGGACGCCATTTTATCCTGAATGGCCAAAAGCATTTCCAGTTCCTTGGCTTGGGTCATATCAATCATACTGACCAAAATTGCTTCTTTACCGCGATATTCGGTCAACATAGCCCGGCAGAAAACCCATCGCATTTCCCTGGCGTTTCTGCTTAGGCCTTGGGGGTAAAATCGAAATTCCATCTCCAGGGTTTGAATTTCGGTTTTGTCTATGCGCTGACTTAATCGTTTAACCTTTTCAACATCATCCGGATGGATTTTTTCATAATCGGCCAGTAAATACGAACGGGGTAATGGACCCAGAAGTCTCTCCTGTTCCTGGTTTTGGTAAACCACCTGATGATTTTGAACAATAGATATTCCGGTGAGTGCATTTTCAACTAAATCACGAAACCTTTTCTCGCTATCTTCCAATGCTTTTTGCGCCAGCTTAACTTCGGTAACATCTTGATAGACATTAACGATTTCTTCTGAGGAAAGCTTATAGACATAACTTTCTCGCCAGCTGGGAGAAGTTCGATGATTCTGATACACTCCTCCGGAGAAATGTTCAGGTCTGCCGGTCTTCCAAACTCTTTGAAGGACATCAAAAAGACCATTATCCTTTACACCGGGGAAAACGTCGGTAACGCTCCGGCCGATTACCTTTTCTCTAACGATATTATCTATTTTCTCACCGCGACGGTTGAAATCTTTGACTTCAAAATCCTTGCCTCCGGCAACCGCTTCGTATACGGCTACACCGCTATGGATATTTTCCATGAGTTCCCGAAATTTCTCTTCGCTCTTAAGCACCGCCTCCTGGGCCCATCTGCGCTCTATGATTCTTCCCAATCGTTCCGCAATGGCATCGAGCAACGCTCTTTCTTCCTGCAGGAAGGGGCCTTCATCCCGTTCAGGCCTCTCTTCGAGCAAACCAACCACCAGGTAGCCGCTTGGAACTCCGTGGACAATGATATTGCTGGTCTGCTGCCAGATGGTTTCTTTAAAATTGCTCGTTTTAACCTCTTGCCCTTTTAAATTAATTTTAGCGCAGGTGATATCCGGGTACTGCCACGCAGGTGGAATAAGATCTACGATCCCTTTAGTTGATCCATCCAGGGTAAGGTTCCGCTTCTCAACCAAGCGGGAAATTTCAAAAAGACAATTTAGCTCCTTGACACGTTCATCAAGCTCTTTTTCCGCTTTTTTGCGCTCGCCTACCTCCCTATCGAGCTCATCGCGCGAAGCGGTGATGGCCTTTAATTTTTCGGTCATTTGGTCGAATGCTCTGCCAAGCTGACCGATTTCATCTTTCGCATCGGTGGCGACCTTATGGTCTAAATTGCCTTGCCCAATTTCTTCCGCACCCGCCTGTAAAATTTGAATCGGATCTGAAATGGATTTAGCAATGACAATAGCGACCAATACGCTGAGGACAATGACCGCAATTACGAGCACGAGGACAAAATTTCTTAGCGCGGTAACGGGTTCAAAAGCCTCGGAAATATCTATCTTGGCCACCATTCCCCAGTCCAGAGAAGGCATGTATCGCCAGGCGGCGAGGACCTCCTGCCCGCGGTAGTCCATGGATATACCAGACCCATTGTTGCCTTTGAGAGCTTCTTGAACGGGGATGGCTTGTCTTTCTCCGAAAACAACCTTTCTTTTTAGAGCTGAGTCTGGATCATGACGAAGCGGGTTGAGAAAGACTGCTTGATTTCCAACTTTTTTGGCAATCAAGGTCTCGCCGGTCTCTCCCAATCCGGTGGTATCCAGAATGAGTTCAGATATCGAATCGATGTCAATTTCAAAAGCCGCTATCCCTACAAAATGCTCGTCAAAGTTGTGGATGGGGGCCGTTAGAAACATGGAAAATTTACTGATTCCATCTTTTTCCTCAAAAAGGATTGCATATTGAATTTCCTTTTGTTCCTCATAAAAGGATCTTTCCAAAAAGTCGGGTAAAGAGCGACCGAGGGGTGGCGAAGCAGAAGATCGACTCAGAAGATAGACGATTCTACCTTCCGGATTTGTCAATAAAACGTTTTTATAATCATATACCGGTTGGTATGTCGTCAGGGCCCGGTCCAGTTCGTCCCGGATGGTTTCATAGGCCGGGCTCGAAAAGTTGCCCGAATACTCTGCCAGGAGGGCGGCATATTTTTTTAGAGTCGGGCGTTGTTGGGCAATCATGATGTGTTTTTTCTGCTCGCTAAAAAAATCTTCGATCCTTCTGACCTTAAGATCGGCAATACTCTTCAATTCTTCCATTCGCAGGGATTCCAGGGTCTTCCGGGCGTGGAAATATCCGAGCATACCGACAAAACACATAGGGAAGATGGTAGATGCCAGCACAATCAGGATCATCTTCTTTCGAATGGTCATATTATTATCCAACCTTGAAAAGCATCAGCTTTTAATTTGTTTGGGAAGTCGTAAAATCAGCACTCAAATCCACTTTCGAAGTGGATTTTCAGTCTACCATAGCAAATAATTTCGAAATTTTAAGAATAAAGTTTCGAAATTTTTCTAATCCTGCCCCGCTGCTAAACTGATTAATAATTTCCATTTTAATAACATACTGATTTTATTATTTTAATTAATACTATTGGCAATGGCACATAACGTGCAAAATGTAAAACGAACTATTTTTCCAATATGAACCCATACACTTTAATTTCTTCTTTCGGGCTAAAAAGCAACCATAATGAATAGTATTGTAACAGCAAGTGCTAAGGAGTTGGACTCGCATTCGAACAGGTATGATGTCCTGGATAAAACCACAAATACGAGGGCTTACTTCAAGCAACTCAGGCTGCGCTTCAGAGTCGGCCTCCTGATGTCCTTTGTGGTTCCGCTGGCAGCTTTATCTGTATATTTTCATTTCCAGTTCAACTTCACTCTAAAGGAGACAGCCAAACTGAATCTGATGGTGATCTCAGAAAGTCAGAGAAACACCGTTGATTTATTCCTCCAGGAAAGAGTTGTCAATATTTTCAGCCTATTTCACAGTCTGGCATTCAGCCTGCGGCCTTCCAGGCATACAATGGAAAACTACCTGCAAAACTTAAGACGGGTCAGCGATGCCTTCATTGACGTCGGCTTTTTAGATGCCGGAGGTATCCAGATCGGCTATGCCGGTCCTTTCCCCTATCTGCAGGACAAAAATTACGCCAATGAAAAATGGTTTACCAGCCTGATGCATCAGGACCGCAACCACTTTATCAGCGACATCTACCTTGGTTTCAGAAACAAAGCCCATTTCACCATAGCTGTCAAGCAGATGATAGACGGCAATCCTTATGTGATGCGGTCAACCCTTGATCCGGACAAATTTTACATGTTTTTACAGACAATCAAGCAGGGCAAAGGCGTTAGCTCCGCCCTGATAAATAATGAGGGTTCCTATCAGTTGGTCGATCCTGACCGTGGAAAGTTGTTCGGGTTAAGCGATTTCATACCCTCGAATATAGCCGGGTCCGGAGTTCTTGAAATAAAGAAAAATGGTGATTCAATCCTGGCCGCCTATGCCTGGTTGCGGGAGGTGCCTTGGGCGCTGATTGTCAGAGAACCGCTGGACATCGCCCATGCTCAGATGTACCAGGCAAGAAGAGTCCTCATTATCGGCAGTGTGCTCATTATCGTAGTAATCGGCATGGCGATCTGGCTGACAACGAGCAGGCTGATAAGCAGGGCCCAGGATGGGGCCGAAAAACATGAGGAACTTCAACTTCAATTCCTGCATGCCTCGAAACTGGCCTCCGTGGGAGAACTGGCTACCGGAGTCGCCCATGAAATCAATAATCCGCTGGCCATCATCATGGCATCCAGCGGGGTTATCAGGGATATGCTGGACCCGGAGTTTGACCTCGACGGCAGCCCTGAAAATATTCGAAAAGAATTGGATAATATTGATGTGGCTATCCTGCGCGCGCGGGGAATTACCCGCCAACTGCTCGATTATGGACGCAAGACCCCCCCACAACCGGTCCCCTGTGATCTTAATCAGATTCTCGATGAGGTGATGGGCGGATTTAAAGAGCGTGAGTTTGAGGTCGCGAACATCGAGATAATTCGCAATTATAGCCCTGATTTACCGAAAATACGGGTCGATCCCGATCAGGTCAGGCAGGTTTTTTTAAACCTCATCAATAATGCGGGTGATGCCATCAACGGATCCGGAAAAATAACATTGTCCACCACGAGTGATGAAAAAGACATTCGTGTGACCGTAACGGATAGCGGCTGCGGCATGACCTTCGACCAGATAAAAAAAATATTCAACCCGTTTTATACCAGCAAGGAAGCGGGCAAGGGTACCGGCCTGGGTCTGAGCGTTTCTTTGAGCATCGTCAAGTCAATGGATGGATCGATTGACGTCCAAAGTCTGCCGGGTGCCGGAAGTGCATTCACTGTCGTATTGCCAATTACCAGAACAGAAAGGAGCGGAAATGGAGCACAGCGTAGCGGTAAATCATAATGATTCAAAGCCGACGATCCTGCTTATTGATGATGAAGACCGGTTTCGACAAGCCCTGGCTCGGCAGCTTGAAGTCAGGGATTTCAAAGTATTGGACACGAACAACGGAGAAGATGCCATAAAAATGGTGCGGCACAAGAATCCGGAAGTCATAATTCTGGACCAGGAGATGCCGGGTATGGACGGCATTCAGACCTTAAAAGAAATAAAAAAAATCCGGCCGGAAGTCCAGGTGATCATGCATACCGGCTACGGCAGCATGGAATCGGCCCGGCTTACCGGCAAGCATGACGTGTTCTGTTATCTTGAGAAACCCAGCACCCTGGATGATTTGATAAAGGTTATCGGAGATGCTGCCGAAGAACGTGTCAATGCCCTGGCCCGTCACGAGATACCGGTAGTTCAAAAAAGCGGGCTAAAAGACTGGCTGATCGGCGTACACAACGCCCGTCCGGGGTTCATCCTCCTTGGCCTGCTTATTTTTATGGGCGTCACCCTGATGCCCGTCCCCGACCAACTTCACACATTTCTGGTTTCCAAAAAAATTGGGAAGGCCGGCGAAGTTATCGCGGGCTACTCCGATTACCGCCAGATGGAAGTCGGCCAGAGTATTGCTGAATATTACGCCCGCAAGGCAAAATTGTACAACAAAACCACCGGCGACAACGGTAAGGTAGTCAAAACCCCCCTGAGCACCGAACAGGTCGCCCTGCGGGCCAAAGCCATGGTGGCCATCCTGCTGGTGGCCGCACTTTTCTGGGCCACCGGTGCCGTTCCCATCGGCATTACTGCCCTGCTGGTCGGCGTTCTGATGTATTTTTTCGGCGTGTTTCCCGCCGATCAGGTGGCCCAGGCCTATGCCAAGGATTCGGTGGTTTTCATTTTCGGTGTTCTGGCCCTCGCCGCGGCCATCAGCAAAACCGGTCTTGATCGCCGAATCGGTATTGTGCTGCTGGGCACCAGCACCTCTTTGCGGCGCTTTGCCCTTATCTTCGGACCCCTTCTGGCCGTCACGGCTTCGTTTCTTTCCGAACACGCCCTGGTGGCCTTCATCGCCCCCATTTTGATGCTGGTCTACCTGGGGACGATCAAAACTGCCGGACTCAAAAGCGATAAGGGCCTGGTGGTCATGCTGCTGCTGATGCTGACGTTCTGCGCCAATGTCGGCGGGCCCGGCTCACCGGCTGCCGGGGGACGCAATGCCGTCATGCTGGGCATTTTTTCTGATTACGGGGTCAGCCTGTCCTTCGGCAATTGGGTTAAAATGGGCATGCCCTTTGTGCCGGTGATGGCCCTGGTTATCGCGGCTTATTTTTTGCTGGTTTTTCGAAACAATATCAAGGCCCGGTCCGTCAATATCGCGGCTGAAGTCAGGCGGGAGTCTGAAAAAATCGGCAGGATGACCGCCGATGAATTCAAAGCCGCCGGCGCCCTCGTCCTTGTTATCGTCCTGTGGACGACTTTATCCGACCGCTTTGGCATGGGTGGGCCGGTGATTTTGTGCCTGGTGCTGTTAAATATCCTGGGTGTACTGCGCTGGAAAGACATCAACGGTATTCACTGGGATGTGGTGGCGCTGTATGCGGCGGCCAGCGCCATGGGTTATGGGCTGGCAGCAACCGGTGCGGCCCTGTGGCTGGCCAGCAGTTTTGTGTCCGTGCTGCCGGACTTTTTAAAAAGCGGGACCGGGCTTTACATTTCCACCAGCTTTATCACCGGGATCCTGACCAATTTTATGAGTGACGGGGCCACGGTGGCAGCTGTCGGGCCCATAACGGTTCCGATGGCCACCCTATCCGGCACCTCGCCGATTCTGGTGGGGCTGTCCACCGCCTTTGCGTCGTCATTTGCCCACATGCTGGTCATCGGTACACCGAATAACGCCATTGTTTTCAGCATGGCCAAAGACCCTGAAACCGGAGAGCAGTTGCTGACAATGAAGGATTTTTTTATTCACGGACTTGCAATCTTTATTTTAAGCCTGGCTGTTCTTTGGATCTGGGTGTTTTTCGGATACTGGCAGTGGATGACCGTGTAGTCATAACCCGGGGGGCTTTCACTTTTATCAAACTAAAAAAAAATTAGGAGAAAATAGCGTGGAAAATGACAAAATTAACCTTTTGATCGTGGATGATGAAGTCCAATTTTTAAACTCGATCAGCAAGAGTCTGGAAGCGCGTGAATTCAATGTTATCGCCGTAGACCGGGGTGAAAAAGCAATCGAAGCCGCCAGAAAAAATCTCATAGACGTTGCCCTTGTGGATTTGAAAATGCCCGGAATAAACGGTGAAGAAACATTAAAGGCGCTGAAAGCGGAACACAGGTGGATGGAGATTGTGATTCTTACCGGTCACGGGACGATTGACTCGGCCGTGGAATGCACCAAAAGCGGCGCCTTTTCATATCTGCAGAAACCCTGCAGTTTGGAAGAGCTTCTGGATTCCCTGAAAAACGCTTACAAAAAGAAAGTCATGAACCGTAAAAAGATCGAGGAAAAAAAGATGGATGAGATGCTGAAAGTTGCCTATTCGGGCTCGGCCAGGGAAGTATTGCGCAGGCTGAGAGAAATCGACAACAGGATTGAAGATATATGATTCGATTGCCTAACGCTGAAAGCAGTTCACATTCAACCTGAATGAAAAGCTGATAGAAGTAATTTTCCGAATCAACAGATTGGAAATAGGTTCTATTTTGATCTGCGGGACACATGCATCCCCACCAGCCACGCCACCAGCACCACCAGGTATATCTGACCGATGAGTGCTTCCATCATCGCCAGGACGCTGGCCTTGTCCGTCAGGGGGGTAACGTCACCGTAGCCCAGAGTGGTGATGGTGACGAAACTGAAATATTGAAAATGCAAATTCTCAGGTATTAAGGACTTCTCCGGGAAAGCAAAAGAGCCGGGGGCCAGTTTTTCAAGCACCATATATAGAAATGCCCACATCAACGCGATGAGCAGGTAGGCTACAACAGCCGCGAAAATCGTCTCCCGGGTAACTTCTTTCTTGGTGGACATGTTACGTAAAATATTGGCAACCGCATAACCGAAAAAGAGGACGGTGAAAATCCGTGTCGTTAATCCGAAACTGGTGATTTCGATAAAATAGGTGGCCCAGGTAGTGATTAAAAGCGGCGCTACCAGAATCAAGCCGATGATCATCTGGGGGCGGCTTGATTTGAATGCATAAATCAGCGCAAATAAAATGGCGGTTAACAAAACGTCCAGCAGTATTTTAGTTGAAACCCAATCTCTCAGAAAAGGGGGCAGAATCAGCATAATCAGGATCAGGATCAGCAGTATCAAAAACGGAGCAGCCGAAAAAGCCTGCAGAGCATTATGAAATTTTCTTTTGATCATATCTGGACTCGGCCCTCAATATTTTAGATTAACCCTATCATATAAGAAGGCTGTTTGCGAGTGCAAGCCTTTTCCTTTGGATACAGCTGCCAACCGCTGGGGCCCGGCCCGTCACACCCGGTCGCTTTCCGCGGCCTTGCGAATAAAATGGTCTTTCGAAAAATCAGTTGCCTTTTTCAAGTGTGCTTATTTTCTCCCTGACGATGTCAATGACCCGGTCGGGGGAACTGTTTTGAAGAAGGCTTTGAAATTGGGCACGGTAAATTGCCACGGCGTTGATTCCCAGGGCCGAAAGGTCATAAACCTTCCAGGTGCCGTCCTTTTTAATCATGCGCAGTTCAACCGGAACTTCCACGTTTTTCCACAAGACCTCTATTTCAACCAGCGCTCTGGATTCGTTGACAATCTTCTGGTCGATATAAAAGACTTTTTCGCCATTGTACCTGGTCTGCAGCCGGCCCAGATAGAATTTTCCCAGGAATTCGGCAAAGACCTGGCTGAATTCGTTGCGTTGCTGGGGGGTGAATTTTTTCCAGTGCCCGGCCAGCACCCGCCGGGAGAACTCCCTGAAATCAAAAGTTTGCGACATGACTTCCCAGAGTTTCTGTCGCTGGACTTTCTTTAGTGATGCATCCTCGTAGCGGGGGTCTTCCAGTATCTGAATACCCTTATCAACACCCCGCCGCACGTCCTCCAGCGGCTGTTCCGCCAATGACAAAGCCGGCGCAGCAATAACTAAATATAGAAAGATGTAAGCAAATATCCGCATTATAAAGCAATCGTCCAGAGGTGATCTTTATCAGGTAAAAAAGGCCGCCCGGATAACCGAACGGCCTTTCTTGCAAATGAGTTAAACGTAGAGAATTACTCGTCGGCTTTTTGCGATTCACCGGCTTGCTCGGCCTTACAAACGCTCATCGGATCCGCCAGGAGAGCCAGTTCTTCATACCTCTGGTTGAATTGCTCGACGAGCAAGGCATGCAGCCTTTTGGCCTCATCCGGGTAGGTCCGCTTCAATGAGGCGTAGCGAATCTCGCCATCCATAAATTTCTTCAAGCTGCCGTCCGGTTTCTTGGAATCCAGGATAAAGGGATTCTTGCCCTCGCTCTTCAGCCTCGGATCGTAGCGGTACAGGGGCCAGTAGCCGGATTCCACGGCCAGTCTGGATTCTTCCTGGGCCTTGCCCATGCCGGCCATAATGCCCTGGTTGATACAGGGCGCGTAGGCAATGACCAGCGAAGGGCCGTCGTAGCTTTCGGCTTCGACCAGGGCCTTCAGCAGCTGCTGCTTGTTGGCGCCCATGGAGACGCTGGCCACGTAAATATAACCGTAGCTCATCGATATGCGGCCCATGTCTTTTTTGGGTGTCTTCTTGCCGGAAGCAGCGAAGCGGGCCACCGAACCGGTCGGGGTGGCCTTGGAAGACTGACCGCCGGTGTTGGAGTAAACTTCGGTGTCCAGTATAAGCATGTTGATGTCTTCGCCGGTGGCCAGAACGTGGTCTACCCCGCCATACCCGATGTCGTATGCGGCACCGTCGCCGGCAAAAATCCAGAAAGACTTTTTGGTGAACAGTTTGGACTTGCCGGCAATTTTGGCCAGCAGGGCATTGCCCTTTTGAACGGGCAGGAGCGCCTTTAACTGGTCGCCGTATTTCCGGGAACCTTGGGGATCTTTCATATTATCCAGCCAGCCGGAGATGGCCTCTTTGATATCGCCGGGAATGTCGGTTCCCAGAGCTTCGCGCATCAAATCGGCCAGCTTGTTGCGCTGCTGGAAGGTGCCCAGCAGCATGCCGTAGGTGAATTCGGCCGAGTCTTCAAACAGGGAGTTGCCCCAGGTGGGGCCGAATCCATCTTTATTGACGCAATAGGGAACCGCTGGTGCCGAACCGCCCCAGATGGAGCTGCAACCGGTGGCATTGCCGATTATCATGCGCTCGCCGAAAAGCTGGGTGATCAGTTTGGCATAGGGCGTTTCGCCGCAGCCGGCACAGGCGCCGGAAAACTCGAGCAGCGGCTGGCAGAACTGGCTGCCCTTGACCGAGGTGCGGCCGACCAGGTTGTCGCGAACCGGCAGTGTTTCGAAGTACTCCCACAGCGGCGCCTGCAGCGGCATCTGGGTTTCAAGGGGTTTCATGACCAGGGCTTTCTTTTTGGCCGGACAAATGTCGGCACAGTTGCCGCACCCATAGCAGTCAAGGGTGTCAACCTGAATGCGGAAGAGGTATTCTTTCAGATCTTTGCCGACTGCCTTTTTGGCCTCTAAGCCCTCGGGCGCATTTTGCAGTTCTTTCTCGGTCATCAGCACGGGCCGAATGGCGGCATGGGGACATACCATGGCACACTGGTTGCACTGAATGCAGTTGTCCATGATCCATTCGGGCACATTGATGGCCACGCCCCTTTTTTCGTACTTGGTGGTGGCCACCGGGAAGATGCCGTCCGGGGTGAAGGCCGAGACCGGAAGCTTGTCGCCCCGCTGCTCCAGCATGGGCCGCATGACATTTTTGACGAAAGCCGGTTCTTCCTTACCGGCCTTGGCCTTTCCGCTGGCTTCGGCCCAGGAGGCCGGATAATCTATTTCAACCAGGTTCTCAAGGGTTTTGTCCACGGCGGCAAAGTTCATGTCCACAATCTTCTGGCTCTTTTTGGCGAACAATTTCTGAATCTGGTCCTTCAAGTACCCCAGGGCTTCGTCCACCGGAATCACATTGGCCAGTTTAAAGAAGGCCGTCTGCATGATCATGTTAATCCGCCCGCCCAGGCCCACTTGGCCGGCAATTTTTACCGCATCGATGTTGTAGAATTTAAGTTTCTTGCGGGCAATGGTGCGGCGCATGGCGGCCGGCAGCTTCTCTTCCATTTCTTCCAGTGTCCAGGGAGAATTCAGAACAAAGATCCCTTCGTCCTTGATGCCTTCCAGCACATCGTAGACGTCCACATAGTTGTCTTTGTGGCAGGCAACATAGTCGGCGGTGTCGATCAGATAGGTGGATTGGATCGGTTTATGACCGAACCTGAGGTGGGAGATGGTGATGCCGCCGGATTTCTTGGAATCATAGGCAAAATAGGCCTGGGCGTACATATCGGTGTTGTCGCCGATGATTTTAATTGCGCTTTTATTGGCCCCCACCGTTCCATCGGCCCCAAGGCCCCAGAACTTGCACTGTACGGTGCCCTCAGGCGTTACATCGAGGCTCTCGCCGACAGCCAGTGAGGTGTCGGTAACGTCATCGACAATGCCCACTGTAAAATGATTCTTGGGGCTGGCGGCCTTCATGTTGTCGAAAACCGCCATAGCCATGGCCGGATTGAACTCCTTGGAACCCAGCCCATAGCGTCCGTTGAGCAGTTTGGGAGTTTGCCCCTTTTCCATAAAGGCCGTACATACATCCAGATAAAGCGGCTCACCCGGTGCCCCCGGTTCCTTGGTGCGGTCCAGAACCGTGATGGTTTTGGCGGTCTGGGGAATCGCTGCAAAAAGGTGCTCGGCGGAAAACGGTCGGTACAGGCGAACCTTGACCAACCCCACCTTTTCACCCTGGCTTCTCTGGTGATCGATAATCTCGTCAAAGGTCTCACAGGAGGAACCCATCGAAATAACGACATTTTCAGCATCCGGAGCACCCACATAGTCAAAGAGCCGGTAGCTGCGGCCGGTTAAATCACCCACCCTTTGCATGTATTCGTCGACAATGCCCGGAATCTTCAGATAATAGGGGTTGGCGGCTTCCCGGCCCTGGAAATAGATGTCCGGATTCTGGGCCGTTCCCCGCAGTTCAGGTCTTTCCGGATTGGCTCCCCGGGCGCGAAATTTGGCAATGGCGTCCCAGTCGGCCAGTTTGGCCATGTCCTCGTAATCGATGACGGCAATTTTCTGAATTTCATGGGAGGTGCGGAATCCGTCAAAAAAATGAACAAACGGAATGCTGGATTTGATGGCGGACAGATGGGTCACCAGCGCCAGGTCCATGACTTCCTGTACTGAAGATGCCGCCAGCATGGCAACGCCTGTCTGGCGCACCGCCATCACGTCCTGATGATCGCCGAAAATAGACAGCGCATGGGCGGCGATTGCCCGGGCCGAAACATGCAGCACGCCGGGAAGGAGCTCCCCTGACATCTTGTACATATTGGGGATCATCAGCAGCAATCCCTGGGAGGCGGTAAAGGTTGAGGTCAGAGCGCCGGCGGCCAGGGAACCGTGAACAGCGGCGGCTGCCCCGGCCTCCGACTGCAGCTGGCGTACCGTCAGTGTTTGTTCGAATATGTTTTTACGGTTCTGGGCGGCCCACTCATCGGCAATTTCGCCCATGGGTGAGGAAGGGGTGATCGGATAGAGGGTGCACATGTCACTCATGGCATAGCCAACGTGTGCAGCCGCCGTGTTGCCATCCATGGTTTTGAATTTTGTTGCCATTGAAAATACTCCTTGTAAGTTTATTTATACCAAATTGTCGAAAAAATCGTTGCCCTTGTCATCGACGATGATAAAGGCCGGAAAATCTTTGACGGTGATCATATAAATGGCCTCCATGCCCAGCTCCGGATATTCGATCAGCTCAACGTTGGTGATGCAGTCCCGGCCGAGCCTGGCCGCCGGGCCGCCAATGGAGCCCAGGTAAAAACCGCCGTAACTCTTACATGAATTGGTCACCAGTTTGGACCGGTTGCCCTTGGCCAGCATAATCAGGGACCCGCCGCGAGCCTGCAGGATGGGCACGTATGGATCCATCCGCCCTGCGGTTGTCGGCCCGAATGATCCGGACGGATAGCCCTCCGGGGTTTTGGCCGGACCGGCATAGTAAATGATATGGTTTTTAAAATAATCCGGTAAGGTGTGCCCGCTGTCGAGGCTTGCCTTTATTTTGGCATGGGCAATATCTCTGGCAACCACTATTTTTCCGGACAACAACAGCGGGGTGGCCACCGGATATTGACTTAGCTGCTGCCGTATGTCTTCCATCGGTCGGTCTAAATCCAGGGGCACTGCTTTTGCAGAAGAGACCTCTGCCTGCGGCAGATAGCGGGCCGGGTCTTTTTCAAGCTTTTCTATAAAAATTCCTCCCTGCGTAATTTTGGCTTTGATATTGCGGTCGGCACTGCAGCTGACCCCCAGGCCAATGGGGCAGGATGCGCCATGGCGCGGCAAACGAATCACGCGGGTGTCCAGGCAAAAATATTTCCCCCCGAATTGCGCGCCGATTCCCATTTCTCGTGATACCTGAAGGAGTTCGTCTTCAAGTTCCTGATCACGGAAGGCATGGCCGGATTCACTGCCTTGGGTGGGCAGGTCATCCAGGTATTTGGCGGTGGCCAGTTTCACGGTTTTCAGGTTGAATTCGGCTGAAGTCCCGCCGATCACAAACGCCAGGTGATAGGGCGGACAGGCCGCCGTCCCCAGCGATTTCATCTTCTCTTTCATAAAGGCCGTCAGGTTTCCCGGTGTCAAAACGGCCCTGGTTTCCTGGTAGAGATAGGTTTTGTTGGCCGATCCGCCGCCTTTGGCGATAAACAAAAACCGGTAGGCGTCGCCCCCGGTGGCGTATAGTTCAATCTGGGCCGGCAGGTTGCTGGCGGTATTTTTTTCCTCGTACATGTTTAGAGGCGCATTCTGGGAGTAGCGCAGATTGCCCCGGGTGTAAGCGTTAAAAACACCCTGGGAAAGCGCTGCTTCGTCCACACCGTCGGTCCAGACCCGCTGCCCTTTTTTACCCATAATAATGGCGGTGCCGGTGTCCTGGCACATCGGGAAAATACCTTCGGCGGCAATGACGGCATTTTTTAACATTTCCAGAGCCACATAACGATCGTTGGCGGAGCCTTCCGGGTCATCCAGGATGGCGGCAAGCAGTTTCAGATGGGAGGAGCGCAGCAGGTGGGAGACATCATTAAAGGCCTGCTCTGCCAGAAAGGTCAGCCCTTCCGCAGATACCTTTAATACCTCGACACCATCGAATTCCGCCGCCGATACATGGTCTTCCGACAGCAGGCGATATTCGGTGGTATCCTCTGTCACGGGGAACATATCCTGGTATTTGAATTCAGCCATTCACAAACTCTCCCTGGACCCGAGCTTATATATTACAAAAGGAATTATTTACCAATCAGCATGAAAAGTGTCAAGGAGTTTTGGAATTCATGGCATTTGTGCAGCGGCCAGGGCAAGATTCTAGGCGAAGGGGGAACTGAATGGCAATATACGGTAATATGTGGATCGAAATAATTTAAATACTCTATTGTCCGTTTGCCATTCCCGCGCAGGCGGGAATCCAGTGTTTTTTGAGACTGTTGCTCCTGGATGCCGGATCAAGTCCGGCATGACATGCAGAAATTAAGCGCTTTTTCGAGATGGGTGTAACAGCCTACTCGACTTCCTCCTCCTCCTTAGGCTTCAAATGCTCCGGCACCACAATCATATTGATCAGGATGGGTTTTAAGAAAGACCATCGGATTCCGATTTTATAAACCTCTTCCATGTCTCTGATCGCATCCCAGCAATTGTGGCAGGGGGAGATAACGAGTTTGGCGCCCGTGGCCAGGATCTGGTCCCGTTTGACTTTCAAACCGATATTGCGCTGCTGACGATAACGACCGATTCCATTTAACCCGCCGCCCCCGCCGCAACAGAAATTATGCTCCCGGTTGGGCGTCATCGGCCTGAAATCCTCGGCAATATAGCTCATGATTTCCTGGCCGATATCGGCCAGACCGGCATTGCGGACATAATTACAAGAATCCTGATAAGTTACAGGCTCTTTGATCTTTTTGGAGGGATCGATTTTCAACTTACCGGTGCGCAGGGCTTCGGCCAGCCATTCCACATAATGGAAACTTTCAATGGGCGTTTTGCCGGATTCAAGTCCGGCCCAGTATGGACCTTCAATGACCGTTGCCCGGTAGGCATGCCCGCACTCGGTCACCACCATGCGTTTGGGATTTAGCCGTTTCATGGCAGCATAGACCGATTCGACCTGCATCTTGCACGCTGCCCAGTCGCCGCCGAACATGGCCAGGCTGGTTTCTTCCCAACCCTCACTGGGAACCGTCCAGTTTTCGCCGGCCACATGAAACAGGATCGCGGCCTCGGCGATATCTTCGGGATAATGCTTGGGCTCCCTGGCATTGACCGTATACATGATGTCCGCATTCTCTTTATCAATCGGGATGGTCAACCCCGGCCAGTCATCCTCATATTCTTCGGCCATCCATTCACAGGTGTCCACCCAGTCCTCGGTGGTAATGTCCATCTGGGCCCTGTAAATCCGGTGCATACCCGAGCCGATCTTCATCTCCCAGGGCACAAAACCCTGCCCGAAAAGCAACCCGCGCAGATAGCTGAACATAATCCCGGTATCGATGCCGAAGGGACAATACAGGCCGCAACGCGTGCAGCAGGTGCATTTGGCATAGGCCGTATCCATGCACATTTGTAAAAATTTATTGTCCACATCCCCTTTGCGCTTGATAATCTGACCGAGGGTGGATTGAATTTTATATGAAGGCACCTGTTGGGGGTCTTTATTGTTGGCAATATAGTAAAAACAGCTTTCGGCACACAAACCGCAGTGGGAGCAGATTTCAAGCCAGGTTTTCAGGCGGGATTTGAAGGTTTTTTGGATCGTACCCCACAATTTTTGACGATCCACATCCAGCTGGTTCATTTCTTCGTAATACTGTTTGCCGCTTTTATCCGCCAAAAGCGCCTGCAATTGTTCTTTGGTGTCGACGTTTATCGTATTGCAAAGTTTTCCTTCCGGCATGGCATTTAGTCCTTTTAATACTTATTTACTTAATTAGAATTCGAAGTCTCAATGAAATAATCCGATAAAGTTCACTCCTAAATTGACTATTTTCGATTGATCCGCCTCCGGCGGAAATAATGAATGAATTCTTCTGACTTATAATTTAAATGGTAGGAGCAAAGCGACTTCCACCAATATTCGATAGTCAATTGTCAATTGTCATTCAGCGTAAGCTGTCTTACCAGGCAATACCCTTATTTTTCATTCCGCCTCGCTTGATCCCGTAGTCCATGCCAAGCTGGGCCCTTGAGAGAAAAAAAAGAATAAAGTGCGAAAGCTTGGTCAGCGGGATGGCCACCAGGAATATTTCACCGCTTAAAACGTGGGCTATGATCCAGAAACCGTAACCAGATGCCCCGTGAAAGGCGATAAAACCGGTTACAAAAGGGGCCACGGCAATAGCCAGCAGCAGGTAGTCATAAGCGGTGGTTATCAACCTGACTTCCGGCAGTGCGATGCGGCGCAAAACCAGGAGAATCACCGACACAAACACCGCAATGGTTAAAAAATCCGCCAGCCCGTCCGGCATGGTCCAGAGGCTGATGCCCAGCCTTTCCCGCATCAGGACGTTGTGCCCCAGCAGAAATAGCGGTGTCAGCAAAAGCCCCATGTGCATTAGAAACACCCAGAATGTAAACCAGGGGTTGTTGCGCCAGCTGTGGGTGCCATAGGGAAACAGCCAGAAAAGAATGGAGCGCACCGCACCTCTAACGCCATAAGAAGTGTTGACCGAATATGTCACCCGGTCAAGCTTCCAGTCGAGGCCTTTAATATATAGCACGGCACGCACAATCAAACCAATAAAGAAGATGGCAAAAGACAGCCAGACCAGGGGGCCGGTTACAAATTCATACATGGGTCACTCCTTAAGATGTTACGCTTGGTTCCTCATCTTTTTTTCATCCAACATTCGATGTTGGATCCGCCTGAGGCGGATTCGATGTTCATCCTTAATTATTTTTAGTCGTCGTCTCTGTCGGTCAGAAAGCAATAAAACAGGGTTATGCCAATCAGCGCCGCCACGATGATAATGTAAGTGATGCCCTCCGTGTGCAGCATGTACTCTTGCAGAGTGTGTATGGTGGTTTCCATAATCGGTGCCTTATAAAATAATTAAAATTTGTTTTCAATTAGAGCTTTTAATTTAGGAATTTAATTCCCCAAGAAGCTGATAGCTCGTAGCTGATAGCTGATAGTCAAATGATAATGTCCTTTTTAGACTATGAGCTTAGAGCTATGAACTATGAGCTAATTGGGCATCAATGTTCTTCTGGATAATCCGGGTGCGAATACATAATCGGCATCCGGGTGCAGATAAAACGAAATATAAGTAATAAGACAGTTACCAGAAAGACGGATATCGCAATTTCCATCCAGTGGGGGAAATAGCGTTCACTTGACGGCAGATGCCAGTTAAAAGCCACCAGGCCGACATTCAAACGGTTGACAATGATACCCAGTACGGTCCAGGCTGCCGTCCATTTGATTATCTTCAGGTTTTTCTCACGCACGCCAATGGCATAAAAAAAGCAGGGCAGCGCCACAAAGCCGATCAATTCAACCAGAAACCAGATTCCGTAAGGTGTCCCCAGCAGGTGCCAGTTGTTGCCTTCGGATATCCCGATCACTTTAATGATAAAATAGCCGGCCAGAACCAGCGCAGCGGCTTTGCCGAATCCCAGGGCGATATCATCTTTTTCTTTTAAATGGGCCTCATCCATTTTATCGGCAAAATAGCGATGGGACAGGGTACTTTCAAAAATGACCATCGAAAGGCCTGCAATTACCGCCGATACAAAGAAAAATACCGCTATATATGGTGAATACCAGAGCGGATGCAGCTTTGATGGTGCTATCAGAAACAGAGCACCCAGTGACGATTGATGCAGGGTGGACAATACCACCCCGAAAATAGTCAGCAACAATGTGAGTTTCATAAGGATATTGCGCAGTTTTTTCAGGCCGAGCCATTCCAGAGCCGCCGGTGAAAATTCGAGAAACAATACCGAGAGATAGAGGGCCACACAGGCGGCTACCTCAAACAGGAGCGATGTGGTTCCGCGCTGTATAATAAACGGGTACGGCAGCCGCCAGGGCCTGCCAACGTCGTAATTGAGAGCCACAACAACCATGGCATAGCCTAAAAATCCGGTGAGAATGGCCGGCCTGACCGCTGAATGGTATTTTTTCATGCCGAAAATATAAACAGCCGATGAGGTGACAAATCCGCCGGCTGCCAGCGCGACGCCGACCAGCAGATCAAAACCGATCCAGATACCCCAGGGGTTGTAATCGGATAGATTGGTCACGGCGCCCAATCCCTTGGTAAACCGGAGAACGGTAACATAAAGACCGATAATAATGATGATGCCGGCAATGATATTAAAAGGCGTCAGATACGATTTGCCGGTGGTCGTGACTTCATCAGACATCAGGAATCCTCCTTGCTTGACTTCTTATCAGCATCCTCGGCCGGTGTTTCCGAGACCTTTTCCTCAGCCGCTTTGGCTGCTTCTTCAAGGGCCTGGCTGACCGCTTTTGCGATGGCTTTCTCTTTTTGCTTTTCCTGAAATTCCAGGGCTTCTTTCATCTTAGCCTTGGCCTCGGCCTCGGTCGCTTCAACCGCCGCCGCAACGGCCTGCGCTTTTTCCTGCTGCTCAATTTTTTCTTTTCTTTTATTGATGGCATAAACGCCGCCCAAAAGCACCGGCCAGAGGCCGACGACCATCGGCACGACGCTCAATGCCCCGGAGGTCAGAGCGGGCGCCGGTGTCACCCCGAGATCTTCTCGCAGGCCGACTTCTTTGAAAGGAACTTGAGATAAATACAACCAGCTGGTTCCCCCCATTTCGTTTTCACCGTAAATGTGATCAACGTAGCGGTCCGGAAATTTTCGGATACGCTCACGGCCGATTCGAAGCAGGTCCCCGCGCTTGCCGTAGGTTAGCGCTTCGGTCGGGCAGGCCTCAACACAGCCGGGCAGCAGGCCTTTGGAAATTCTCGGGAAGCACATGGTGCATTTCATCACCTTGGGTGAAAAGGCGTTGTCATATTGGTAGGCCGGAATTTCAAAGGGACAGGCAATCATGCAATAGCGGCAGCCCACGCAGACAGATGCGTCGTAGGTCACCGCACCTGTTGCGGTCTTCTTGAACGCAGACACAAAGCAGACCGACGCGCAGGCCGGTTCCAGACAGTGGTTGCACTGGATTTTAAGGTATAGAGGGCCCTTGCCGCCACCGGTATCGTCATACCGGTTGACGACGGTGTAAGCCTTGGCCGTGGTGCGGCGTTTGGTATCAAGCTGGGAAAGGTCACTAAAGGGCCGGTCCGGTTCCGGCAGCTCGTTGACCTTGTTGCAGCCTTCTTCGCATTTGCGGCAGCCAATGCACCGGGTGTTGTCAAACAACACGCCGTTACTTTCGGGATAACCGTCAAAGTGCTTGTTGGAAGCCGCCCTGGCTGCTTTTTGACCCACCGTGGCACCTAAGCCGGCAGCGCCCAGCCATCCGAGAAACTTTCTACGTGAAATGGACATAAAACTACCCCTCAGGACTTCTTCTGGTGACAGGCCGTACAATCGGTTGCTACCGGCTTTGCAATGCCCATCGCTTTGTGACACTCCATACACTGCCTGTGATAGGCAGCAATCAACCCCGGTTTGAAGGGATCTTTCGCATTAAACGGTTTGCTGTGGCAGCTGATGCACTTCGGAGGTGTTTTCGAAGCCGGGCTATTATGGTGACAGCCCTGACAAACCGTCCCGTTTTCAGGGTGAAAAAAATTGGCCAGCTGGTTGGATTTAATTTTGTCGACCATGGTGGTGACGATTTTACGGTGCGGAAGTTTTACCGGTTCGTATTTATTCGACAAGGCCTTGATGACGACTGTCTCCGGGAGATCCGCATCACTGTATGTCCTGGCAACGGCATCCCGCTGGCCAAGAGCCCTGGCGGCCATCATTTTTTCATCATCTTTGCCCACAACACCGATGATCTCAGATTTGGGAACCGCGTGACAGTTGGCACAGGATGCGGTCCCCTCAGGCTGCTTTTTCTCAAAAGAGATATGGCAGCCGACACATGCCGGTTGGGCCTGCTGGGATTCGTGACACCCGATACAGCTCTGATCGATATTGGGCCGGTGCATGGCCTGCTCCAGGGTGACACCACCGCCATCTTCGTTTCCCTGAATGGAATGACATTGCTCGCAGCCGGTTAAATTCGCATGGTGGCATACGCGACAGCTGTCATTATATTGTTCATGGGCTTTGTGGTTGAAAGGCACCAGATTCATCAGGGCTAATGGATTGATCTTTTCTTTGTCCGCGGCCGAGGTCTTGACGAATATAATGTCCGGCTGGTTAAGCTGCATGCGGGGAACGTCTTTTACTATTTCTATCAGTTTCTGCTGGGATGCTTCGTGACAGCCTTCGCAGTTAAAAGGACCGGCGGTTTCGTTTTTAGCAGTTCGTTCCCGATGACACTCGACGCAGGCTCCATGGGCGGCCTGACGCAGGGAAATTCGGTTTTCTTCGGTCTTTGACCGGTGGCAATAGCGGCAGGTGCCTTCCTGGTCCTTGGCATAGTATAGTTTTTTGGTTTTCTCGTTGTAGACGTGATGGCACTTTTCGCATTTTTTGTCCATGGCTTTGGAATGGCGATAGTGCAGGGATTTATCCATGCCGATGGGTTGCCAGGAAGAGACCACGGTGGCCTGCTGCTGGTGGCATTCACCGCACTCGACCGGACCGCTTTTTTCCTTGGCAGCTTTGGTATCATTGTGGCAGGCGATGCAGTTGTTGTGGTAAATATCCATCACCTCCTGCCGGGTGGTGTCTTTCAGCCGCATAAACCGGGTCGACATCCGCTCTTTTTCGGATTGAGGATCTTTTTCGGACAAATGACAGACCGAGCAGTCTTTGTTTTTCTTTTCCAGTGCTTCGGTATGCCGCTGGTGCAGATAACTGACGGAAGGTCGTTCCAGTTTGCCAAAAACCTTCATAGAGTCGATGTCAATAATATCGGCCCGGACCTCAGGCGTCACTTTCGGCTGCTCATTAATCCCGAAAACTGCGGTGCTGCTCACTAGAAATGATGCCACCGTAACCGCAACGATAATACTGATCCCTCGCAACAGAGCGCTTCCCTTCGGCATGTCTTTAAATCCTTGTTGATTGGCAAATTATTATTACTGACAATTTTCCACCTTCTTGTCGACGTCAATTAAGTCCTGAATGGACGTTTCATCGTAAATTTTGTAAATCGCGTCCTTTACTTTATTCCACATGGGATGAAAGGCACATTCGCCTTTAAACGGACAGTTGATCTCAGGCAAAAGGGTAACACATTGGCTAGGTTCCTGGTTGCGCTCCATATACCGCATAATATCGCCCACCGCAATTTTATTCGGCTCCCGGGCCAGAAAATAGCCTCCGTAGAACCCGCGTTTGGAGTCCACCAGACCACTGCCTTTTAACTGATTGAGAATAACTTCAAGAAATTTCACCGGAATCGCCTGGGCCTGGGCAATGTCAGATATTTTTTGAGGGCCTTCCCCATTGTGTTTGGCCAGTTCAAAAATAGCTTTCAGAGCGTATTGATTTCTTTTAGTAATCAGCATAATACGTCTTTCTTGACCCTGATAGTCAGCAAGTTTCTTGACTCTTATAGTCAAGATAGGGGATTGTTGTCAATTTTTTTTTAAAAAAATTTTTAAATTTTATTTACAATTATTTTAAGTATTTATACAATTTTTGAGCACAAATATTCCATAGCAAAATGGTAGGGAAATGGAAACAAAAAAGGCCGTGCTCCTAATTGAACACGGCCTTTTTCTAAATTATTGAACCGGAAAATGAACTGCCCCGCCGCAAGCAGCGGGGTATCAATCGCAATATTTATAATCGCCCCAAGGGGCGGGGAATTAAACCTTTATCCGCCTATGGCGGACTAATTGATGGCGACTTGAAAAGCACCCTCCATGGGATCCTTAAATGGAACGGAAACTTTGAGAACGCCATCCTCAAAGTTGGCATAGGCCTCTTTAGCCTTTACAGGGCAGCAAAAGGCTGCGGTCGATACATAGTCATAGTCTGCCCTGGGAGCACTGAGGCTGAAACTGTCATCAAGCAGTCGAAGGCTGATATCTTCTTTTTTGACGCCTGGGAGGCAGATTTCAAGGTTTAGCTTCTGTTTGTCTTCGTCCACGTAAGTACAGACATCCGCAGCCATTTTGAATTTTTTATCCGTCATTATTGTCACCTCCTGTGTTTAGTCAGGAAATATTTATTGTTTTCGGACTATTTTTCCGCTTATGGTGTTATGGTAATGCACAAAACCAAAATGGCAAGCAATTGGTTGCTGGTGCCTTGTTGCTGGTCTCTGGTTCCGGGTGCCTGGGTTACCACTATATTCTCGGTTGCATCCAAGCAATTCAAAGGTTGAAGGTCGACGGTAGAAGGTGTACGGGATAAGGTAAAAAGCGCTATCCGTCGCCGCGCTCTGTCGTGCCGATACGCAAGCCAGTGTCCAGAAACCAGCGACTAGCCGCCAGCGACCCGTACCGAGTATCAAACAATGACTCAAGCTCTCCCAAACAGCCAACTAACAGACCGCGGTGCAACCGCGATTCGCAACGCTTTTAACGCCTATCGCACGCGCTTTAAAGCAATCACCCGGCATGCCCAATCACATTTTATAGACCGTAATTGGCAAGCCATGCGGGTCGATGCTACCCGACGACTGGAGCTTTACCGGGACGCGGTCGACCGCATTGAAGCCGGTATTCGTCAACTTTTAACGGACCGCGTCAAGGATAAACCGATATGGGCCGGCATAAAGAAGAGCTACTCGGCCCTGCTTATCAGCAATGATGATTGGGAACTGGCCGAAACCTTTTTCAACTCCGTCACCCGGCGCATCTTTGCTACCGTGGGCGTCGATTCAAATATTGAATTCGTCAACACCGATTCTGATATGCCCCCCGGCCGAACAACGTCGAAATGTTTTCGCACTTTCAAGGGTCAGCTGCCGAATGCTGGCTTAATCAAACGGATCCTGGCCGATTATCCATGGATGACGCCTTTTCAAAATTTAGAATATGACGCCCGGCAGGCTGCCGATAAAATTAAGACTCGGCTGCAGAAGTCGGCATCACCGGGGAAGATCGATCGCATTGATATTGTCCGGAGTATTTTTTTCCGCGGCATGGGGGCATACATCGTGGGTCGCATTTATGTCGGATCGGCGCGGATTCCCCTGGCAATTGCCCTGCTGAATCTACCCGGTGGGATCGTAATCGACGCCGTCCTTTTAAATGAAGATGATCTCAGCATTCTGTTTAGTTTTACACGATCACACTTCCATGTTGAAGTCGATCGGCCCTACGATCTTATCCTATTTCTAAAGTCGATCTTACCGCCCAAACGCACCGCGGAACTGTATATCTCCATCGGTTTTCATAAGCACGGCAAAACCGAATTGTACCGGGAACTTTTGGATCATCTTTCGGTATGCTATGAGGATCGCTTCGATATTTCCCTGGGACAACCGGGGATGGTGATGATCGTGTTTAACCTGCCCAATGACGATCTCGTGTTTAAACTCATCAGGGACAAATTTGACACTCCCAAAAAAACGACGCGCCGGGAAGTGATGGAAAAGTATGATCTGGTATTCAGGCACGATCGTGCCGGTCGATTGGTGGACGCCCAGGCCTTTGAGTATTTAAAATTCGACGGGGCTTGCTTTTCTACCCGGCTGCTGACGCAGTTAAAGCAAGGGGCGGGCAATATGGTGAGGGTTGAAGAGGATAGCATCATTGTCAACCATGCCTATGTTGAACGCCGGGTAACGCCCCTGGATATTTTTCTGAAAGAAGCCGATGAAGCCCGGGCACGCAATGCCGTCATTGACTGGGGTAATGCCATAAAGGATCTGGCGGTCAGCAATATATTCCCGGGAGATATTCTCTTGAAAAATTTCGGTGTAACACGCCATGACCGTGTCGTGTTTTATGATTATGACGAGCTTTGCTTTCTGACCAGCTGCAATTTCAAAAAATTGCCGCCACCATCCGTCCAGGATGATGAGATGGCCGCCGAGCCCTGGTTTTACGTGGATGACAATGATGTTTTCCCGGAGGAACTGCAATATTTTATGGAGCTGTCCGGATCTTTGAGGGAGGAATTTCTGAAACACCATGCCGATTTGTTTGGCGTTGATTTCTGGCAGCAGACTCAGGATAAAATCCGCGCAGGTGATCTGCCCCATATATTCCCGTATTCCAAACACTGCCGGATAAAAAGAAACAAGAAGCTGTTTCAAAATTGTAGGTTAGGTTCAAGGGTCCGCCTCAGGCGGATCGATGAGGTTTAAAAGCGCAGCGTACACGCAGTACGTGAGCACTTTAGACCGAATCGCAACGCAGCCATTGGACGTAAGATGCATTTTTGAAACAGCTTCTATCAGCTACGGCCATATCCTCAAACTATATTAGGTTGTTTAACTGTTGCTTGGGGATGCCGAATGTGCTCTGCTGCAACCAATTATCTACTGCTGAAATAATAGCTGGGTTGGCCGATTTGACGCATTGACGAAGAAGAAAATCGGTCTTAATTTGTCAGCGATCCACTCCATGTTTTTGCAACATTTCGTACATTGGGTCTAAGTTTTTTTGTTTATCGGGAAGAACTGGCTTACGCTTATCTGGTTCCAGGTGTCATGACAGACGAAGTAATAGGAAAAAAGTCCAGAGATTGAGCGACGAAAGCAGGTAACCCCTTTTAACTCTTGCTGTCGGTGTGCCATCATTTTCCTGACACCTGACACCCGAAACCTTGGCAATGTAGCTGAAACCAAATAGCCGGCGTAAATGCGAAGTTCTTCCTAAAACAATCCGAAGCGTTTTAAAAACCGCTCCCAAAAAAAGGACAGAAAAAAATGACCACCACAATTCAAGATAAAGCCATTGAGCTTTGTGAAAGACTTTCCTGCCACGAGATCTTAGGTGATGAGGCCGCCTGTATGCAGCAGGACTGGGACAGCGACCCGCGCTGGCAAGGTATCAAACGCCCTTATTCCCCCGACGATGTTCTCAAACTGCGCGGAACATTGAAAATCGAACATACCTTTGCCGAAGCCGGTGCCTGCCGGTTGTGGCATTTGCTTCAAACCGAGGATTACATCGCGGCCCTGGGGGCAATGACCGGCAACCAGGCTGTCCAGCAGGTGGAGGCCGGCCTGCAGGCGATTTACTTGAGTGGATGGCAGGTGGCTGCCGATGCCAATCTCGCCGGTGAAATGTATCCGGATCAGAGCCTGTATCCGTCCAACAGTGTTCCGGCAGTGGTCAGGCGCATTAACAAAGCTTTGCAGCGCGCAGATCAGATCCAGGTTTTGGATGGACGCAAACGGGGGCCTTACTGGTTTGCCCCCATTGTGGCCGATGCCGAAGCCGGTTTCGGTGGACCCCTGAATGCATTTGAATTGATGAAACAGATGATTGATGCCGGTGCGGCCGGTGTCCACTTCGAAGATCAACTGGCCTCGGCCAAAAAATGCGGCCACCTGGGTGGCAAGGTCCTGGTACCCATCCAGGAGTTCGTCAACAAGCTGATTTCGGCCAGATTGGCTGCCGATATCTGCGGGGTTCCCACGGTGCTGGTTGCGCGAACCGACGCCGAGGCGGCCAAACTGCTAACCAGTGATATCGATGAACGCGATAAACCCTTTATTACCAGTGACGGGCGGACTTCCGAAGGGTTCTATTTCTATAAAAGCGGCGTGGATACGGCCATTGCCCGCGGACTGGCGTATGCGCCTTACGCGGATATTGTGTGGTGCGAAACCTCCCGACCCGATATGGCCGAAGCCAAAAAATTTGCCGAGGGCATTAAAGCCGAGTACCCGGACAAACTGCTGGCTTACAACTGCTCGCCGTCATTTAACTGGAAAGGCAACCTGAGCGATTCCGAGATCGCAAAATTCCAGAAAGAGCTCGGGGCCATGGGTTACAAATTTCAATTCGTTACCCTGGCGGGTTTTCATGCCCTCAATCTGGGAATGTTTGACCTCGCCTTGAGCTACAAAAAAGAAGGGATGCTGGCTTATTCAAAGTTTCAGCAGCAAGAGTTTGCCCACGGGAAAGAAGATGGCTACATGGCCATTACCCATCAGAAATTTGTCGGAACCGGTTACTTTGACCGCGTGATGAATTGCATCACCGAGGGCGGAAGTTCAGTGGAGGCCCTGGCGGATTCGACGGAAAAGGCGCAATTCTAAGGAGATAAAAAGCCATGAAGATTGCGGTGCCCAGAGATGCTCATCCCGGTGAAACCCGGGTAGCCCTGATCCCGGAACATGTCGCCAAACTTGTAAAAGCCGGTGTTGAGGTTTCCATAGAATCAGGGCTGGGGCAAACCCTCAGAATCGTCGACGATCCCTATGCAGATGCCGGTGCCGCTGTGGTCTCAGACCGCAATACCCTTATCCAGGAAGCAGACGTGATCCTGCGCATCCGCAAACCGCTCCCTGAAGAAGTGGACCGGATGAAGGCAGAGAGCATTTATATCAGTCTGCTGGACCCGTTTAACGAACGCGAACTCATCGACATGTTCATGGCCAAAAGGATCAGTGCCATCAGCATGGAAATGATTCCGCGGATAAGCCGGGCCCAGAAAATGGATGTTTTAAGCTCCCAGGCAAATCTGGCAGGCTATGTCTCGGTAATTCTGGCAGCTGAGCGGCTGGATAAAATTCTACCGATGATGATGACGCCGGCAGGCACCATCTCGCCGGCGAAGGTTTTCGTCGTCGGGGTTGGGGTTGCGGGACTGCAGGCCATTGCCACCGCCAAACGGCTGGGCGCCCGGGTTGAAGCCTTCGACACCCGCCCGGTGGTGGAAGAACAGGTAAAATCTCTGGGGGCTCGCTTTGTCAAAATTGATCTGGGGGAAACCGGCCAGACAAAAGACGGCTATGCCAAGGCCTTGACCGAGGAACAGCTCCAGATGCAGCGCGAAGGGATGGCCAAAGTGTGTGCCTCATCCGATGTGGTGATTACCACCGCCCAGCTGTTTGGCCGCCGGGCACCCCAGATCATCACCGCAGAGATGGTTGGCGGCATGCAGAAAGGCTCGGTAATTGTGGACCTGGCCGTGGAAGGCGGCGGTAATGTGGCCGGTTCGCAGATTGACCGGGAGGTCGAGGTGGAGGGGGTGCGCATCATCGGTTTGGGGAATTTGCCGGGAAGAGTTGCCGTTCACGCCAGTCAAATGTTTTCTTCAAATCTTTACAACCTGGTGGAGGAATTCTGGGACGCTGAAAAAAAGCGGTTTGACATGAACTTTGAGGATGAGATCATAAAAGGTTGTGTCATTACCCATCAGGGAAAGATTGTTAACGAAATGATTGCCAACCATTATGCTAATAAGTGATGGGCTGGAGTATAAATGCCTAAAATGCCCTGAAGTGCCCAAAATGCCTAAAATTAACGTGTCGTTTCACTCAGTCTTTAAAAATTACAATCGATCCGCCGCAGGCGAACCTATATTTTAGGCACTTTAGGCATTTTAGACACTTTAGGCAATTATTATAAAGGAGAACCCCTTATGTCTATCGGACTATTAATCTTCGTTTTCGTCCTGGCTATCTTCCTTGGAGTGGAACTCATCAGCAAGGTGCCATCCCAGCTGCACACACCTTTGATGTCGGGCACCAATGCAATTTCAGGCATAACGATTGTCGGTGCCTTAACTGCAACGGGCTCCGGTGCGGATCTGCTGGCTACCCTGCTGGGCACAGCAGCGATTATTTTTGCCACCATCAACGTGGTCGGCGGATATCTGGTAACCAACCGCATGCTGGCAATGTTTAAACTCAGAGGCAAGGAAAAGAAATGACAGATTACTCCCAAACGCTCATCGACCTGGGCTATATCCTGGCCTCTATCCTCTTTATTGTGGGCATTAAAATGCTCGGCCGGCCGGAGCAGGCCCGCAGGGGCAACCTGCTGTCCGCCCTGGGGATGCTGATCGCAATCGTCGCCGTGCTGTTTGAGTGCTGTCTTGACTATACCTGGGTCATTACCGGTCTGGCTATCGGCTCGCTCATCGGTTTGATCGCTGCGCGCACCGTCAAAATGACCTCGATGCCCCAAATGGTGGCATTGTTAAACGGATTCGGTGGAATTGCAAGTTTTCTGGTTGGATGGGAAAACTATCACAGCCAGCCCGACAGTACCCTGTTTGTGCGGGTGGCCGTGTTGCTGGCCGTGCTGATCGGCGGTGTTGCATTCTCCGGCAGCCTGGTTGCCTATGGCAAACTTGCCGGCAAAATATCCGGAAGACCGATTCTGATTGGTGGACATCGGTGGCTCACCATCGGAATCCTGGCTGCCCTCTTGATTTGCAGCGCCTTATTGATTTACTTCCCGCCCGGTCCTTTGCTGTATGTGGTGTTTGTCCTGTTTATGGTCCTGTCACTGGCCCTGGGTGTCTTCGGGGTTATACCCATCGGCGGTGCGGATATGCCGGTGGTAATAGCTCTGCTAAACAGCTATTCCGGATTGGCCGCATGTGCGGCGGGCTTTATCATTTTAAACAACGTGCTGATCGTGGCCGGATCACTGGTCGGTGCCAGCGGCCTCATTCTCACCGGCATCATGTGCAAGGCCATGAACCGATCTTTGGGCAACGTATTGTTCAGCGGCTTCAAAGCCGCCTCGCGCACAGCGGCGACCACAACCGTTCAGGGTGAGCCCAAACCCATCACAGCCGAAGATGCTTATTATATCCTGGAAGCCGCCCGATCGGTGGTTTTCGTGCCGGGCTACGGTATGGCCGTCGCCCAGGCTCAGCACGCCGTCCGGGAGCTGGGAGAAATACTTGAAAACAACGGCGCCGAAGTCCGCTATGCCATCCATCCGGTCGCCGGCCGCATGCCCGGACACATGAATGTACTGCTGGCCGAAGCCAATGTCCTTTATGAACAACTGGCTGAAATGGATGACGTCAACCCCATTATGGAGACCGTTGACGTCTGCATCGTCATTGGCGCCAACGATGTCGTCAACCCGGCCGCCCGGGAAATCGAATCGAGTCCGATTTACGGCATGCCGGTGATCAACGCCGACAAAGCCAGGACGGTACTGATCCTGAAACGCTCGATGGCTCCAGGATTCGCCGGTGTTGACAATCCGCTTTTTGTCAAAGAAAATTCCAGGATGCTCTTCGGAGATGCCAAAGCAACCGTACAACAGCTGGTGGCGCAGTTCAAAGAGAGCTGACCCTCGATGTTAAAACGCAAAGAGCATAGAGCATGGCGCATAGCGTAAAGGTCGATCATTCTGAGATTTCTGAGAAATTCAACGCTTCGCGCTATGCCCTATGCGCTTTGCCCTGTTGACCGGGCCCTTGCTCTCCAAAAGGAATGGTTGCATGAATGATGCGATTTCACAGATTGCGAAAAAGATAAAGCAAGGCGGCAGGAACGTGGTCTTCACCGGTGCCGGCATATCGACTGAAAGCGGAATCCCCGATTACCGCAGTCAGGGCGGTATCTGGGATAAATTCCGCCCGGTTTATTTTGACGAATTCATGTCTTCGAAAGATTCGCGCGAGGAATACTGGCGTCGCTGGGTGGCCCTTTATCAGGGGATTGTCGAGGCCCGGCCCAACCCCGCCCATTTGGCGCTGGCCCACCTGGCGGAAATCGGCCTGCTTCAGGCCGTGATCACCCAAAACATTGACGGACTGCACCAGGCATCCGGTCTGGCCGATGAGAACATCATCGAGCTGCATGGCAATACCTGCCGCATCCGCTGCATGAGCTGTCGAAAAATTTCTCCCATTGACAGCGTGCAGCAGCGTTTAGCGGCGGGGGATATGGCACCGGAATGCGATTGCGGTGGCTATTTAAAACCGGACACGATTTCTTTTGGCCAGTCCATGCCGGTCGCGGAAGTCGAAAAAGCCGCCGCCCTTTCTCAAAACTCAGATTTTTTCCTGGTGGTGGGATCAACTCTGCTGGTGCAGCCCGCGGCCACCATGCCGATTTACGCCAAAAATCAGGGTGCCTTTTTAGCGATTATCAACCTGTCGGACACGCCCTGTGACCAGATGTGTGACGTCTTTATCCGCGGCAAGGCCGGAGAGGTGTTGCAGCAGATAGTAAAAGAAGTTGAAAAAAGCCCCTAACCGGCAGCGCAATTTATTCTTTTATCAAGCCGTCCCAAATTTTGTTTTCTCATTGGCTCCCTTTCCGTGGTTTTCCTGATACTATTCTCTTATCGCAGGTTTGTGAAAGGCTGTGATATTTAGCAGCGACAACACTTCAGCCAAAGTGTGGGTTTCGTATGTCTAATATACAATCTCGGGAAGTTACTTTGATTGTGGTATTTCACCAGTGTAGCAAAAGGTTACTGCCGCTATTGTTTACACAATCAATAATTTTGAAAGTTGTGCCTAGGATCATTAATCTGGAACACCCCGCATAACGAGCGCGAACGTGGTGAGCATCCCAGTTCATGCGGTTGTTCGGTTCAGCTCTTTCGCTCCTTCGGAGTTTCTCGAACGTCACGCTTGTCACGCAGGACCGGTGGGCGACGCCCGCACTCCGCTATGGCCTAAAATGCGAGCCGTGTTGGAAAAGACCAGGCGGTCGCGGTCCCCTCCGCTATGTTTCCGTCGCTTTCTCGCTTGTTGATGCCCAAGCCAAAAGTGCCGTCAGGATCACGTGCAGGACGACCGCTGGCCACAGTAGTATGCCGGTCAAACTTCCTGCGAAGCCGATGTAGGCGAGATATAACGTGACGGCCGCGCTGTAGATCAACATGCCCACCAGCGGCGGGCCCGGCCAGCAGGCGACCCCTAATGCGATCAGGGCGATGCCGGTCAGACGCGCCACTGTCATGGCAATGCCGATCAGTTCTGTGCCGAACAGCAATTGCCCAGCCAGCGACGGGACAATCAGCAATGCCACCCCGGTCGCAGCTTCACTGACAGCGGCAAATACCAGCAGACTTTTCACCACGTTCATTTGCAGTGCTCTCCTCCTCAAGATCCGGTTCGCAACGGCTTGAAACGGCTATTGCTTCGGTGCCTCGATCGGATCCGGCTCCGGTGCCGGCATCTGCCCCAGTTCTGCCTTAGAAACCGGCGCTGCTTTAGGCTTCGGTTCGAGCTTGAAGGTCAGCTTTTTGATCTTGCCGGTGAAATTGAACGGAACGTCGTAGCGATACTCCAGCATCGCGACGCCTATGCGCGTGTCCTGTCCGATGTCGAAGGTTTCGTCTTCGGGGAACGTGATTGGCGTGCCATGTTCAATCGAGTTTCTGGATACTTCCCTGCCATCAACGTACAGTACGCCCGTGCCTCCCTTACCCAGATCTGGACCATCGGACTTGAAGTCAAACACGATGGTGTGCTCACCGGCGCCTAACTCGGGACCTGACCAAATCGTACGCTTGAGGTTAAGCAGGTTGTAGAGAAACACCGGTTTGCCTCGACGAATGCCGGCCACACCTTTGCTCAGGAACAATCCATAGCCGCCGAAGCGCCCGCCCTCGGTGACAATCATGCCCTCCGCGCCGCCTTCGGGGATGGTGACCTCGGCGGTAATGGTGTAGGACTTATTCAGGATGTTCGGCGCTACGCTTGCCGGTGGATTGTGGATTGGGGTCGGACCACGGTGAACGTTTGGTAATTAAGGATGTATGCTAAAAACAACCCCCTTTTTAGGGCTTAAAGTGATGTTTTTGACACCCAAAAGGGCGATTTAAGAGATGCCGACCACTGGACTTATTCCAAGTTGCCTTTTCCCTTAACTGCAGCTTTTCGACGGTAAAAAGGCTATTCTAAGGCCTAAACACGACCTTGTTCTTAAGCTCATGCCTTAGTTGGCGGCTTTCTACCTTGGTCCGACCCCAATTCC
>Ga0210060_1000011_pt1 | contig 120853 bp, 96 predicted proteins | sample Joice_CattailNLB_FD_184871 | JGI IMG/M metagenome (GOLD analysis project Ga0210060, IMG submission 184871) | Wetland microbial communities from San Francisco Bay, California, USA, that impact long-term carbon sequestration - Joice_CattailNLB_D2... | ecosystem: Environmental > Aquatic > Marine >...
CGTTATCGGGTTGGGTCTGAAAAAATAATATATCCTTAAATAAGCTATTAGCATATAATTGCGAGAATATTGGAATATTGGAATAATGGGATAACGTAAATTCAGTTAATTTGATGATAGCATCTGATATTCCTAAACCAATAACCAATAACCAAGAACAAATAACGAATAACGCTCCATTGAGTTCCACTCAATGGAGCCGGGAGAAATAAATGTCAGGACACAGTAAATGGTCGAGTATCAAACATAAAAAGGCCGCCACCGATGCCAAAAGGGGCAAGATTTTTACAAAATTGATCAAAGAAATTACGGTGGCCGCCCGCATGGGCGGGGGAGATATCGAAGCCAATCCCAGGCTGAGAGCGGCCGTTCAGGCTGGCAAAGCCGAGAACATGCCCAAGGATAACATCGAGCGCGCCATCAAAAAGGGAACCGGTGAGCTTGAAGGTGTCAGTTATGAAGAAATCATTTACGAAGGCTACGGTCCCGGCGGTGCGGCTGTGCTGGTGGAATCCCTAACCGATAATAAAAACCGGACGGTAGCCGACATTCGCAGTATCTTCGGCAAAAATGGCGGCAACCTGGGTGAAAACGGTTGTGTGGCCTGGATGTTTGATAAAAAGGGCTACATTGCCGTTGAGAGAAGTGCCGTAGACGAAGACACCCTGATGGAAACCGCTCTGGAGGCCGGGGCGGAGGATATCCGCGAAGATAACGGCAATTACGAGGTCATTACCGAACCCGGAGATTTTGAAGCCATCAAAGACGCCATCGACAAGGCTTCGATTCCCTTTAATGATGCCGAAGTCACCATGCTGCCTCAGAATATCACCAATCTTACCGGCAAAGAAGCCGAGCAGATGCTGCGGCTGATGGAAATGCTGGAAGATTACGATGATGTGCAGAAGGTATATACCAACGCGGATATACCGGAGGAAATCATCAACAATATGTGATGGGTGCTGTTTTCTGGCGCCTGGTCTCCGGTAGCTGGCCGCCGATTTATGTTACGGGTTGCGCGTTGCGAGTCAAGTGGGAGAAACCAGACCAATCCGAAATCTTCTGTCCGCTGTTATCTGTCGTCTGACCCCTGTCCTCTGTTTTTACTCATCCAGTTCCAGCACATCTGCACCCTGTGGTGCTTCGAAGCTGAACAGCGAGTCTTTTAAATCCGCGTTAAACTTATGATTGAGCAGTTCGATGCGATTTTCATCACCATAGGAATTGTAGCTTACCACCCGGATAACGGTAAATGTGTTTTTGGTAACGGATAAACGGATATCTGTTACATCCAGGGTTTTTTCCAGCGGTTTCAGCTTGAGCTCATAAAAAAAGTCATCCTTCGATTCGCCCAGGGAGATGTTAAACTTTTTACGAACAAGGGTTATATCCGACAGGAAACTGGCCCCTTTGCCGTCACTGAAAAAAGCCGGTGCGCTGCCGGTCATCACCTGGTTGTCTGCAGGCCTGTAAATCCACAGTTTAAGGCCGTCTGTGATAATAACCTGCTTTTCCGGTTTTTCATACTCCCATCTCATCTTGCCCGGATAACGCACAAAAATTTTCCCGGAAGCAAAATCAGTGATCTGCATGGCCTTGACGGTGGACTCTTGAATAAATTCCGCCGTAAAATTATTGCCGGTATAATGCTTTTCCAACCGGTCAAGGATTTGCTCCAGAGTGAGGTCGGATTCGGCTGCAAGCGCGGTCAAACGCAGTGGCGAAGACGGCATGAGAGGTGATGCTGAGAAGATTAGGGCCAAGATTATAAATTTGATTGTGTGTACTTTCATCGCCTGGTGATGATCCTTCCGATTGATTCTTTATGCAGGGTTACACAAGTTTTCACTGTCCGCTGCCCTTTTTAACCGTTTATCAAAACTAAGTAAATACAATTCCGGGAATTCGGTATGCATACTTTTGGCAGTGGCCAAATGCCATAGGTCAGCTCCGGGCCATTCAGGGTGAAAAATTTTTCACGATTGACTTAATGTCTTTTGGTGATCCAATTTCAAATTGCATTTCATCGCTGACCAGCGGCTCAAAATACTCGGTTTTGCCAAATACTGCGCGGCTGATGCGATCGATGATCTGCATTTTCTTGCGGGCATCGACCTTGTCGATCAGGGCCACCCGTTCTCCCTGCATTAAGAGGGTCTCGATGTTGTGTTTTTCCAGGCGGGAATCCATTTTTTGACCTTTCTGCAGGCTGATGAAATAAAATTTCTTTCTGGCCATCAGAGCCGGGAATATATCAGTATCTTTTTTTATTTCATCCAAAAATTCCAGCACAAAATCGAGGCATTCAAAGATATCGTGGCTTCGGGAGCCGATTTTTTCAAAAAATCGACACAGAAACCCCGTTTTAGAATCTGAGGGAGAAAACCGCGAGTTTCTAATTTTTACCTTAAAGCGGTTGATGTTTTGCTCGTCACCGTAATTACAGATGCTTGCAATCAGGTTGGCCTCGAGGTGTTTGGAAATGTTTAGCCTTACCAGAAACTGACGGATCACGTCTTCGGGGATTTGCAGTTTTAATGCTCCCCGGTCATCTATAAAACGGAAGGTAACTTGCAGGGGGTCCCGGCAAAGATAAGCCAGGATATTATTTTCGTCTTCAGCTTGAGGTTTGTACCGTTCGAGGGTTTTCTCCAGCTCAACTTGCATGGATTCACCCGGGAAAAAGAGCAGCTCCATCAGAGAGTCCTTCTCGCAGTTGGCATCATCGGCCAGGATGGTTTGAAGTTCTTCAATGGTGGGATTTGAAAAAGTAGAGTCGATGTAGTGAACAACGTCATCGCTCAAATCGATGCCCTTGCTGAGGATTTTTTTAATCTCATCGGCAATCAAATCAAATTTATCTTGAAGTTCCATTATCGCGATTAAACTTTCAATTCATTAATGGCAGCTGTTGTGGTGCTCAACCTGCCATTATTAGATTCTCGATGCTGGATGCTCGATTTTTTAACTTTAGGCATTTTAGGTACTTTTAATTTTAGGCATTTGCTTTTCAGATGTATGGTGCCATTTTCATCATCAGATCATGCTTCTGAATGCCGCCCGGCATGCTCTCTTTCAGGTTCCCATTGTCAAATATAAGCAGAAACGGAACGCTGAGTATATTAAATTTTGAGGCCAGATTCTGATTGGCATCGATATTCATCTTGCCGACCCGTATTTTGCCCTTGGATTCGACCGCAAACTGGTCGATAATCGGTGCCACGGCACCGCAGGTCGGTCACCAGGAAGCCCAGGCAAATAAGAGCACCGGAAGGGGAGACTTTAACACTTTGTCATCAAAATTGCCCTCGGTTACCATGACCGGCTGGGGGGCAAACAGCTCCTCCGTATTCAGCGCCGATTTGCATTTGCCGCATTTTGCACCCGCCTTGAGCTTGCTGGCCGGGATTTTATTTTTGGCACCGCACTGGGTGCACCGCATCTTATAACTTTCCTCCGGGCGAGCCCTCTGATCATCCGTCTTCAGTTCCTCATGGCATTTTCCGCACTTTGCCGTCAGGCCCATGCGATCGGCCGGAATTCGATTTGCTGCCCCGCATCCCGGGCACTTGATAATGTATGTGTCTGCCTGCGCCATTATTTTTCTTGCTCCTCGCTAGTCATGAATTTTCTTATATAATAGTATCGATTGGTCATCTGTAATTGTACGCCTTAAGCTTTTTATGCAGTGTTTTGCGGGTGATTCCGAGACGGCGAGCGGCTTCGCTTTTGTTGCCGCCGCAAGCCTCCATCGTTTTTAATATTGTGGCCTTTTCGACTTCTTCAAGCGGGGTGGCGCCGTCTTCTATGATTGGCGGTATATCTGTCGCCGCTTCATTATTGATCAGTTCCGATCCGGCGATAATGGGAAAATCATTATCAGAAAGATAATCAGAGTGGGCCAAAACAATGGCCCTTTCCACCGCATTCATTAATTCCCTGACATTTCCGGGCCAGTCATAGCGGATCAGGTTGTCCATGGCCTGGGGCGTAAAGCCCTTGATCTCCTTATGGTTTCGGGCGGCAAAGAATTGCAGAAAATGCTGCGCCAGCAGGGGTATATCCTCCCGCCGTTGCCGCAAGGAAGGGATTTCCATGTCAACCACATTGAGTCTGTAAAACAGGTCTTCGCGAAATTCTCCTTTGCCGATCAATTCCGGCAAATCCTTGTTGGTAGCGGCAATGACCCTCACATCCACCTGGATGGTTTTTTCTCCGCCGACACGGGTGAACTCTCTTTCCTGTAAAACCCGCAGCAGCTTCACCTGCATGGTCAGAGACATTTCGCTGACCTCATCCAGGAACAGGCTGCCTTCGTGAGCCTGATAAAACCGCCCTTCTTTGCGGCGATCGGCACCGGTAAAGGCACCTTTTTCGTGCCCGAAAAGCTCGGACTCCAGCAGGGTTTCGGTGATTGCCGCACAATTGATTTTAACAAAGGGGCCGTCCTTTCTGGAGCTGTTAAAATGGATCGCCCCGGCAATGAGTTCCTTGCCGGTGCCCGATTCACCGGTGATCAGCACGGTTGCCTCCGAGGGCGCCACCTGGGCCACGGTTTCCAAAAGGCTGACCATGGCCGGGCTTTGGCCGATGATATTCCGGCGGTCAAAATGCTTTCCCAGGCTTTCCTTCAGGAGGCGGTTTTCCTCCTTGAGGCGGGTGTGCTCCATGGCCCTTACAATGGTTATTTTCAGTTTGTCAAAATCAAGGGGTTTGGTCAGGTAATCGTGGGCCCCCTGTTTGAGAGCGTCGACGGCGGTGTCCACCGAAGAATAAGCCGTCATGATGATCACCGGGATGGCCGGGTTAAAGGATTTGATCTGCTCCAGGGCTTCAAGACCGGATACTTTCACCATGCGAACATCCATCAATACCAGATCGTAGGACTGTTCCCTGACTTTTTCGATGGCGACGGCACCGTCATCGGCCTCCGTGACTTCATAACCCCATCCGCTCATCAGGGTATCTAGCATGGTGCGATGGGCGTTATCGTCATCAACCACCAATATGGTATTTCTTTTCTTCATCGGCTATTTCTCTCTATCTTAATTTTTTTGAAAAAGCATGGTATTTGAAGAAATGTCTAAAATGCCTAAAGTAAATGTATTCTATAATTTAGGCACCTTAGGCATTTTTGGGTTTATCCGTGTTCGGTATTGTTAAACAAAAAGTAGTCCCTTGACCGGGACGGCTCTCCACGTTTATCTGACCGCCCATTGCTTCCATGATGTTGTGGGCGATTGCCAGCCCCAAACCGGTTCCGGATGATTTGGTGGTGAAATAGGGATCAAATATTCGGGATAAATCTTCGCCGGCAATTCCGCCGCCCGTATCCGAGACCTTGATCTCTATCCGGTCGTCATCTTTTTGATTTAGTTTTACATCGAGTTCCCCGCCCGGTTCCATGGATTCAATGGCATTCAGATATAAATTTAACAGAACCTGGTTGAGGCGATCCGGATCGACAACGGCTTCATTTATCCTGGCAGAATTGATTGTTTTTACAGTTATATTCTTTTCGGCGGCTTGATGTTCAATCAACCGGACGGAATCAGCCACGAGGGTTTCCAGTGAAGTCGGTTTGGGCGATACCGGCACCGGTTTGGCAAATTCCAACAGCTGCCCCACCACCCGGTTTAATCGATCGACTTCGGAAATCATGATATCAGCCGTTTTTTGATCCTGGGGCAAGTCCTCGTAGCGTTCTTTAAAATAGGTGGCAAATCCTTTGATAGAGCTCAAGGGATTGCGAATCTCATGGGCGACTCCGGCCGCCAGTCTGCCCACCGATGCCAGACGCCGGCTTCTTTCAATTTCCCGGCGCAATAAACGCACCTCGGTCAGGTCCTTAAACAGAATAACATGACCCAGCGACGTTTTGCTTTCGTCCTCCAGCAGACTGGCACCGATTTCAAGGGGTACAATTTTGCCGTTGCCCACCGTACAATCGATTTCTTTTTCAATAACCGTGTTTTGAACTTCCGGGCATTTCAGCTCTGTGCACAGCTCAGGCGGCAGGACTGTTTCGGCATCCTCCCCAATGACCCGGTGGTGGGGAAGCTGCAGGACAGACTCGGCGGTGGTATTAAAAGCGACAATGCGGTTTTGATTATCCAGTGCAATCAGGCCGATGGGCATATTTTCCACAACATTATCTGAAAAGGCCTTGATGCGTGACAGTGAAGCCCGGGTTGCCCGGTAGCTTTGCAGGATAAAGATTAACATGAAACCGGCGAATCCCACCAGCAGCAGGATAACCCCCATGATGATACCGTGCTGTATATCGGCCTTCTGGGCCTCCAGGATCGGTGTCATGTCGAGACCGACGAATATGATGCTTTTCAAATCGTCTTCCGGCGCTGGAGAAATCTTGTGACCGTCTTCCGGTTGCTGAAATCTTCGACCCATCATCCCTAAACCGGGCCCCATCCCCATGGGGCGCCGGGTGGGGCTGAATTTTCGAAAGACTTCAAATACCGGAACGCCATCCGGCTGGGTTACCTGGCGCCCGTAGATACGGTTGTCAGTTGAGACCTCTGCCAGTTCCGGCTGGATTTCAATCCGTTTGCCGACTTGCGCAAGGTTGTTGTGGGCCAGGATTCTTCCCTTGAGGTCCGTCACAAAAAGATACACAATATCCGGTTGCTGGGCTGTCTCGGTCAAAAGTTGCTGAAGCTGAAAACCGCCCCGATGCATACCCATCATTCCGAAACGGGTGCCGGCTTCAAAAGACCGGATTAGCGCAGCCCCTTTTTCAAATAACAACTGGATGCTCTTTTCTTTCTGGCGATTGATGTTCACAATGGTCAAAAAGGTGAAGATCGGCAGCAGGACGGCAACGGCACCGATCAATACCCAGGGCGGAACACCCATCCAGGACTCTATTTTTTTGGTTTTAGTGTTCATATAGAACCATTAGAGCAAATAAAATGCCAAATTAAGAAAATGCCTAATTTTAGGCATTTTAAATTTTAAGCATTTTCAATTCTTGGATATTTTCTACCCATCCCCTTGCATCCTCTGGATACTTTCTACCCAGCCTTAAATATGAGACCCTGTTCAGTTTTGTCAAGAAGTCGCCGCCTCTAAAAAAATTTAATTAAATAAAACAGATAGTTATATGAAGTATACTTATTTTTTGCATTCCTGGCACACCCTTTGCTCTCATATGGGGGCAAAAATTATGAAACCAGGCTGATATTCAATCAGCCTGAACACTAAATTCCAACTTAAACGGAGGCAAGAAAATGAAAAAGTTCAGTCAAGCAGTTATCGTATTGGCAATTATGGGTATCGTTGGGTTTGCGGCAACCTCTTTTGCCGGCTGGGGAAGAGGCGGCGGGGCCTGCTGGGATCAGGGACCCGGATGGTCCCAAAGGGGTTACGGACCCTCCGGGTACCAGAACAACCTCAGCGATGATGAAATCGACAAGCTCAACAAAGAGCGCCAGGCCTTTTTTGAAGACACCCGCGAACTCAGGGAAAACCTCTACCAGAAGGAACTGGAGCTGAGAAGCGAACTGGCCAAAAAAGACCCGGATGCCAAGATGGCTGTCAGTCTGCAGAAACAAATATCTGAACTCGAAAGCCAGTTGAATCAAAAGAGCGTCGAGCAGCGCCTCAAGATGCAGAAAGAAAACCCTGACTTTTATGCCGACCGGGGATACGGTCAAGGCCGGGGTTATGGCATGGGGCGCGGCTACGGCATGGGCGGTGGCGGAATGGGCCGCGGCTACGGCATGGGTCAGGGCTACGGAATGGGCCGCGGGTTTCAGGGACAGGGAGGCGGCTGCTGGGACTAAAAGCAGCTTCCAAGCCACCAGGCGTCCTGCCGGGGCCCTTGAATTCAAATAGGCTCTAACGCATATCATAAAGGGCGGGCATTTTATCTGAAATGCCCGCTCATTCATTTATTGCTTGACTCCATTCCCAATTGCCATTACTTACCTTGGTAAATATACCCAATGATCTTATACCTATCTAAGTATTTGTCCTCTATATGAACGAACACAGGTGGCACTCAGCCATAATACTAGATTTCGCGATAGATATTTAATCACCTAAAAGCATTCATCCGATCAACCTTAACCGATAAACAGATGAAAGGAGGAAACGCTTTCGGCAGTAATTGATTGAAGGTAAAGACATTTCTATTTATCCAATATGACCATGTCACTGGAAAGGAGGTCAAAATGAGCAAGAGAATCTTCACCGCAACAATCTTCGCTGTCTTTTCAATGGGGCTTCTGTTAATGCCATTTTGTGCAGAGCAAGTGCAGGCCGCAGATAAAATCGGCTGGGTGGGTCCCGTTTACAAAGAGCTATCCGACAGTCTGGATAAGGGCTTCAAAGAATACTATAAAAAGACCTATGGCAAGGACGTCGAAATTACCTTCGTGCGACCGGGGGGATGGCCGGTATGCGTGGACAAGGTCAAGGCCTGGGGCGGCAAGCCCGATGCCGATGTATTCCTGGGCGCCGGTGCGCCGGCCCACGAAGTCTTGAAGCAGGAAGGACTGATCGTTCCTTACCGGCCCAAGGATTGGGATAAGATCCCCGCCGAATGGCACGGCATGAAGGTCAAGGATAAAGATGATTATTGGACCTGCTTTGCGCCCTGGATCGTCACCAATTTATATAACGAGAAGGTTTTGAAAATGCTAAGGCTGCCACCGCCCAAAACGTGGAACGATCTGCTAAACCCCATTTACAGGGGCACCATCGTCCACACCCTGCCGTATGCCTCCGGTACCATGCATGAAACCATAGAAATCCTTATGCAGGCATTTGGCGAAAAGGAAGCCTGGGCCTATCTCAGATCACTGGCGGCTCAGTTGCCGCGCTTTTCCACAGGCAGCACCGATACGACCCAATTGGTGGGCCGCGGCGAAATTCCCATCGGCGTGGCACAGCCCCAGATGAACGCGATGGCGGCGCGCAAGGACGGCTATCCCGTGCGGGATTTGCTGCCGGAAAAAACGATCCTGGTTCCGGAAGCGGTGGCGTTGCTCAAAGGCGCGCCCAATGAAGCGGTCGGCAAGATCTTTCTGGACTGGCTGTTCAGCATGGACGGACAGAAATATGTCCTTGAGGGCCGTTATTTCGCAGCCCGGACAGACATTAAATTCTCAGTGTGGGAAAAAGAAGGTGTCGAAATGGCCGCCCACGCCCAAAAGGCACTGGGAGTGGACTCTTTCTGGGATCTGGATGTCGGTTTCATCGAGTACGATCTGGACCTGGCCACCAAGCGCTGGGACGAGGTCAACAGCTACTATGAGAAAGAAATTTACCGCAAGTGGGGCGAGTTGAAAAGCTGCCTGTATCTGATCGAGGAAGTGGAGGGAGAAGTCCAGGCAGCCAAAGCTCAGAATATGGATGCGAGCAAAGCCGAGGCCAAGATAAAAGAAGCGCGCAATCTCTTTGCATTCGATGGCAACTATGCCGCTGCCCGCCTGGCTGCATTCAAAGCGCGCTCACTGCTGGTAGCACCATAGACGTTGAATCCATGGGGCCTCGGCCTGAAGCCTCATGACCGCCTTAAGATTACTTCCTCCCCCTTTGCGGGGGAGGATTTTTTCTGACGGTTTTCGTTAACGTCTATTTATTCGTAAACTAAAGGTGTGATATGACGCGCGGCAACAACCTGCTGGCAGCATTTCTGTGGTCGATCATTGCTTTCCTGGTGCTTTACCCATTGTCGATTCTGGTTGTGGAAAGCTTCAAGATTTCCGAAACCGGAGCTTGGGGCCTCGGCAATTACTTGGAGTTTTTCCTAGACACATATTATCTTAAAACTTTCGGCAACACCCTGCTGTTAAGCTCGCTGGTACTGCTGACAACCACCGTGTTCGGGGTTCCCCTGGCCTACATTCTGGCGCGATACCGGCACCGGGGCAAGACCGTTTTCACTGCTCTGATCCTTCTGCCGATTGTTTTACCGGCCTTCGCCGGGGTTTTTGCCTTCATCATCTTTTTCGGCAAATACGGCACACTGAACCTACTCCTGATGGATACGGGCTTGATCGAGAAATCCATCAATTTCATTTACGGGCTCCACGGGCTTGTATTCATCCAATCCCTGCACATGCTGCCGTTTATCGTTCTGGGTCTTTCGGCCGGTTTTACCAACATCGATCCCTCCTTTGAGGAAGCGGCGGAGGTGGAGGGCGCCAGCGGTTTTCGGAGATTTTTTACCGTCACCTTGCCGCTTTGCACGCCGAGTTATCTGGCGGGGGCCGTGCTCGTATTCCTGTGGCCCTTTACGGATTGGCTCACACCCTTGATTCTGGGGCAGGTGGACTTTTTGCCCTCGGTTTCATATATCAACATCGCCTACCACTTTACCGATGTGCACCGCAAATATATGGGAATTGTGGCGGTGGTCGTTTCGGGCGTTATTTGCATTGGCCTCTTTTTGCTCGCCCGGTGGTGGGTTGAAAGAAAAAAATATACCGGCCTCTCGAAAGGAACAACCTCTGAAGGCCGTGTGATCGAGCCCAGCGTGCTGGTGAAATCGGGGGCGTATGTTTACATGATTTTTATCGCCATTCTCGTCCTGCTGATTCCGATTGTACTGGGACTGGCCGCTTTTTCCCGGAGATGGACCCTGGAGCCGTTTCCGACGTATTGGACCCTTGACAATTTCCGACTCATCCTGCTGGAGAGCCCGGGACTGATCAAAAACTCCTTCCTTTTCAGCGGGATCGCCCTGATTTTCGGGATTGCCTTCGGGCTTCCGGTGGCCTATCTGATCGTCCGCACCCGGACCCCGGGCAAGGATGCCCTCGACTTCGTGATTACCCTGATGCTGGCCTTTCCGGGTATTGCCATCGGTGTCAGCTATCTGCTGGCATTCTGGCAAGGCATCCCCCTCGCCAGATATTGGATCATCATGCCGCTGGCGTTGTTTGCCCGGCGGCTGCCGTATTTTTTGCGCATGGCGCATTCTTCTTACTTGCAGCTGGATCCGTCGCTCGAGGAAGCCTCTGAAGTATCTGGCGCCGGCAAATTAAGAACCTTTTTCCAAATTTCATTGCCGTTGCTGCTCAAGGGGGTGCTGGTGGGCGTGGTGATGTTTTTCATCATGGCGTTTCAAGAGATCTCTACGGCGATATTCCTTTATCGGGGCGGATGGGAGACGCTGCCCATCGGCATCTATCTGAACTGGCACCGCGGCATGGAGTTCGGCATTGCCGCCGCCATGGCTTTTCTGATGATTGTGATCACCTTTATTCTGCTGCTGATCATATCAAAAATCGGGGGGGGCGTCCTCAAAGCGGCCTGGGGGGCCGGGGAGAAATAGAGATTCAAAGGTTCTATGAAAAAGCGAATATCGGATATCGAATGTCGAATTATGAGTGTCGAAGGAAGGAATTCCATCGATTTTTTATAAAATAGACCGAGCGCAGCTATACCACCCTTCGATATTCTGCGGTTAAATATTTTGCGGTTCTGGGGTTCGTTGTTTGGCTACGCTGAGTCTCATGCGAGAGTTTAGGGTCAATATAACCTTGAACCCTGTAGGGTGAACCCTGAACCCAATTTAGGAGAATAATTTAATGGCATTCATAGAGATCCAAAGCCTGTTCAAGCGCTTTAAAAACGTCGTGGCAATTAATCACATCCAGCTTGAAGTGGAAAAGGGGGAAATGCTGACTCTGCTTGGACCCAGCGGCTGCGGTAAAACAACCACCTTGCGCTGCATTGCCGGCCTGGAGAAGCCGGATGAGGGCGACATCGTCATAGACGGCAAGCCCATGCTCTCGCAAGGTTTTGTGCAGCCGTCCAGGAGGGGGATCGGGATGGTGTTCCAAAACTATGCTGTCTGGCCGCATATGAAGGTATTTAATAATGTCGTCTACGGCTTGAAACTGAAGAAGATGTCCAGACAGAGTATCAAAGAAAAGGGGCAGCAGGTATTGAAACTGGTTGGTTTGGATGGATTGGAAGACCGCTACCCGGCCCAGTTGAGCGGTGGGCAGCAGCAGCGGGTGGCACTGGCGCGGGCCCTGGTGGGAAACCCCAAAGTGCTGCTGTTGGATGAGCCGCTGAGCAACCTGGATGCCAAGCTGAGAGAAGAGTTGAGATTTGAAATCAAGAGCCTGGTCAGGCGGATGGGCATCACATCGGTCTATGTTACCCACGACCAGGCGGAGGCGATGGTTATCTCGGATCGAATCGCCGTCATGGAATCCGGCAATGTGGTTCAAATCGGCACCGCGCAGGAAATCTATGCTAAACCCGCCAACAGATTTGTCGCCGATTTCATCGGTACCATGAACTTTATGCCCGGGGAAGTCGTCGAGATCCTCCCGGAAGCCGCCGGCGTTTACGTTCGCACCGAATTTTGCGATAAAGTCCTGTGCACGATCTCAGGCAATACAACCACAGCGGTGGGGGAAAAAGTGTATACGTCGATACGGCCTGAGGATGTAGAAATATTTGCCGATCCGCCCCGGGCCCGGGAAAATCTTTTTAAGGGTACCATTGCCCATAAAGCTTACCTGGGCAATTTTCTTTATTTTTTTATAAGTGTCAATAACACCATGATCAGGGTTCAGGTTGCCCATCATCTGCCCCAGGAAGAAGGGCAGGATCTCTACCTGTATCTAAATCCTCAAAAATGTATGCTCTTGTTGTGATCCCTGACATATAAAATCGTTACCAGCCGGCAGCCGTCAGAAAAGGGGACGTTGTTTCCTAGGTTGACTTATTTATTTTCTTATCGAAACGGCCTAAGTTATTCAACATAGGAAACAACGTCCCCTAAATTTGTTTAGCTTGCTTTTCCGGTTGATGGGGCATTATGAAAGATAGCCTGCCGGGCAGCCGTAACGGCTGACCGGCAGGACCATTTCTGAGGAGGGGAAGTGATTCAGGTTTGTTCGACGGGCTCCAGGTCCATCCGGCCTGCTGAACCCAATGCGGCGGCTCCTGCTGATCCGCCCCCCGAACCGGTGGTGGCATAGGAATAAACTTCGAAATCCGGGTAGGCATTGCCGCCGTGTTCACTGACATCGAGCCCTTCGAGCTCTTCTTCCGGTGAGACCCTCAGGCCGATGGTTTTTTCGATCAGCTTGAACATCACAAAGACCACCGGAAATACCCACAGAAAGCAGGCGGCGATGCCCAGCAGCTGGACACCGATAATTTTGGCCGACGTCCCGCCGATGTTGAAAATACCTGCTGCCAGGGTACCCCAGGCACCGCAAACACCGTGGACCGAAACGGCACCCACCGGATCATCAATTTTGATTTTATCAAAGAACAGAACCGAGAGCACCACGATAACACCGCCGGCCGCCCCGATAATGACGGCACTCAGCGGGGAAACCGAGGCACAGCCAGCGGTGATGGCCACCAGCCCCGCCAAGGCACCGTTTAGGCTCATGCCCATTTCGGGTTTACCGAATTTAAACCAGGAGGTAAACATGGCCAGGACCGAACCGGCCGCCGCCGCCAGGTTGGTGTTGACAAAAATCATGGCGATGTCTTTGTTGGCCGCGGTGGTGGAGCCGGGATTAAATCCGAACCAGCCCAGCCAGAGAATAAATACGCCCAGGGCTGCCAGGGGCAAGTTGTGGCCTAAAATCGGTTTGATCTTGCCATCCCTGGTATATTTGCCAATCCGGGGACCCAGAACGATGGCACCGGCCAGAGCGGCCCAGCCGCCCACGGAGTGCACCACGGTGGAGCCGGCGAAATCAATGAAACCAAGGCCTTCCAGCCAGCCCTTGCCGTTGAACAGGCTGCCCCAGGCCCAGCTGCCGAAAACCGGGTAGATAACCGCACTGATAACGACACTGTAAATCAGGTACCCGACGAATTTGGTCCTTTCAGCCATGGCACCGGAAACGATGGTGGCCGCCGTGGCGCAAAACACCACCTGAAACATCCAGAATGCCAGGACCCAGGGATCACCGCCGACTTTAAAGTCGGACAGGAAAAATCCGGAGGTACCGAACCAGCCGGTGGAAGATGCCCCGAACATAATTCCGAAGCCAATGGCCCAGAAGGCCAGCGATCCCAGGGAAAAATCCATCAGATTTTTCATCATGATGTTAACGGCGTTCTTGGCCCGGGTGAAGCCGGTCTCCACTAAGGCAAAGCCGGCCTGCATGAAAAAGACCAGGGCGGCGGCCACCAGAGTCCAGACATAATCCGCATGGGACTGGACCAGGTCGATCATCTGTTTGTTGGATTCAATTGTCGGTGGTTCGTCTCCCGCCCACAGTCGGCTGATACACACTGCAGTAAACAAAAGTGCTAGAACAATTTTTTTCATGATGTCGTATTTCCTCCTTAAATCAGAATAATTAAATTGCGTTTATTCCTGTTTCACCGGTTCGAATCCGGATAGTTTCCTCCAGCGACGAAACAAAAATTTTGCCGTCGCCAATTTTGCCGGTTCTGGCCGTGTCTTTTATAATCTCGATGACCCGGGTCGCCAGGTCATCATCGACCACTATTCCAATGTGAATTTTGGGAACGAAGTCCACCTGGTATTCGGCACCGCGATAGATCTCCTTGTGACCCCGCTGCCTGCCGAAACCTTTGACTTCGCTGATGGTCATGCCGTTGACCCCGATAGCGTTAAGGGCTTCCTTGACGTCATCCAGTTTAAAAGGCTTTATAACTGCCTCGATTTTCTTCATCCGCTATTCTCCTGTTGTTTTTCTGGTTTTGTAGTTTGTACTTCCCGGGACTTTCAATTTGGATTACATATTTAGCAATGTCTATGCCACTATTGATATTCCCCTTGAGGATTAACTAACAATTTGTAATAGATGGCAAATTTTAAAACCCGCGCAAACCCGCCACCCTATCAAAAATTACAAATATGTATTATAAAAGAATATTTATAACAAAATTGTGATTTCAAACTGGAAGGTGTTTAGAAGTGATTTCTTGGTGAATGCCGGGGGTGTCCACATTAATATATTCGATATCCATAATAATTTAAGAAAATTACTATTATTAAGGCTTATATCGTTGATTTTAGTTCTAAATATGGCTAAAGTTTTAATGCTAAAAGCAGAATCTGGTTGATAGTGGAGACTCAAAATTAATCGATGAGGAAACGTGTCATTTATGTATGATGTTGCTATCATTGGCGGCGGGGTCATCGGCTGTGCGATTGCCCGGGAACTGTCGCGCTACCGCCTTCGCACGGTGGTTCTGGAAATGTGTGAAGAGGTGGGATTCGGGACCACTAAAACCAACAGCGGGATCATCCACGCCGGGCATCACAGCTCTCCGGACACTCTGAAAGGCCAACTGGTCGTTCGCGGAAACCATCTGTTTGACGAGTTGTTCAAAGAGCTGAATTTTGGTTTTGCCCGGATTGGAGAACTGGTGGTGGCCGGCGACAAGGAGGATATCCCGGTTCTGGAGCATTTAAAGGCCCAGGGCGACGGCAAAGGCGTACCGGGCCTTGAAATGTGGGACCAGCGGCGTCTGCGGCGCGAAGAACCTAATTTATCACACAAACTTATAGGGGCCCTGCACGCACCTTCAGCGGGGGTAATCAATCCCTATGAATTTGCCTTCGCCCTGATTGAAAACGCCATCGATAACGGGGTAGCTCTCAAAGTCAACAGTCCGGTTGAAAAAATCAAGGCCGGAAAAAAGAGCATCACCCTGCAGACACCCCAGGAAAAAATCGAAACCCGCTTTGCCCTTAACTGTGCCGGCATCTTTGCGGATAAGATTGCCCGGATGGCAGGGTTAAACGATTTCAGTATTCACCCCCGCAAGGGCGAAGAGTATATGCTGGACAAAAGACTCATGGGATTGGTGCGCAAGCTGATTTTCCCGGTTCCCAAAAAGAACAGCAAAGGTATTTTGATCATTCCGACATTCAACGGAACCATGATGGTCGGTCCCACCGCCGAAGATACCGAGGATCGCACCGATGTGTCCACCAGTTATGAGGGAGCGGAGCAGGTATTTGCCTCGGTCGGCAAGATTTGTCCTTCGATAACCGAGCGTGACACCATCACGGAATTTGCCGGGCTGCGGGCCGTCAGCAGCACCGACGATTTTATTATCGGTCCGACCCGGAAAAAGGGATTTATCAATGTGGCCGGGATCCAGTCGCCCGGGCTCACATCGGCTCCGGCCATTGCAGAATACGTGTGTGAGATCCTCAAAGATGAAGGCCTGGCATTTGAACCCCAACAAAATTTCAAGCGCCAGGTGCCGGGGCCGCCGCGATTTGCCACCCTGAGCCTCGAGGACCAGCAGCAATTGATCAAACTGAATCCCCTTTTTGGGAAAGTGGCGTGCCGTTGTGAACTGATTACCGAGGCCGAAATCCACAATGCCATCGATCACGGGGCGCGCACCCTGGACGGGATTAAATTTCGCAGCCGCGCCGGCATGGGACGGTGTCAGGGCGGCTTCTGCACCACCCGGTGTATGGATATCCTGGCCGAACGGTTGGGCGTGCCGTTCGACAAAGTAACCAAGCGCGGCGGAGGCTCGTGGATTGTTACCGAGAGAGAAAGCAAGCAACCTCTAAAATCTGATTAGTTCGTCCGCCTCACAAAGCTTGGCCGGAAAGCTATCAATAAAATACGAAGCACGAAATACCAAATTCGAATTTCTGTTATATTATCGAAAGTATAATGTTTAACGGGTTTAAGTTTAGGAATCGAAGCAGCCATGTTAGGCAGGATGGAAAGCAAATATGATGTGGTCGTCGTTGGGGGCGGGCCTGCAGGAATGGGGGCTGCCCTGGGGGCCAGGGATTCAGGAGTTGAACGGGTTTTGATCCTGGACCGTGAAGCAGAAGCCGGCGGCATTCTCTGGCAGTGCATTCATTCCGGTTTTGGGCTGCACTATTTTCGCGAAGAGCTTACCGGTCCGGAATACGCCCAGCGGTTTCTGGAGAAAGTAATCGATCACGATGTGGATCTGGCTACCAATTCCTATGTATCCGGCATTTCGGTGGACTCCGACGGTACCAAAAGCGTGCGCGTGATGAATGAAAAACAGGGGCTGGTATCCTTAAACACCAAATCCGTTGTTTTATCCATGGGGTGCCGGGAACGCACCCGGGGGTCTATCCGTATTCCCGGAACCCGGCCTTCGGGAATCCTGACAGCGGGATTGGCTCAAAAACTGGTCAACCTCAAAGGCTATCTTCCGGGCAGGCGTGTTGCCATTCTGGGTTCCGGCGATATCGGGCTTATAATGGCCCGGCGCCTGATCCTTGAAGGTTGTGAGGTGGTGGGTGTCTTTGAGATTATGCCCTATTCCAACGGACTTTCACGCAATGTGGTGCAGTGCCTGGATGACTTCGGAATTCCGTTACACCTGTCGACCACCGTGGCTTACATTCACGGTCAGGATCGCGTGGAAAAGATTACGGTCGCACCGCTGGGCAAGGATTTCAAACCCGATATGAGTCACGCCTGGGACGAGAAATGCGACACCTTGCTGCTGTCCATCGGATTGATTCCGGAAAACGAACTTTCCTTGAGCCTGGGAATCCTGATGGATGTCGTCACCGGGGGCCCCCGGGTTTCGAGCACCCTGGAAACCAGCATGCCCGGTGTATTCGCCAGCGGCAATGTTTTACACGTCCACGATTTAGTCGATTTTGTGACCCGAGAATCAATGCTGGCCGGCCAATTTGCAGGGGAGTGGGCTCAGGGGGTTCGCCGCCCTGAAGACAACATCCGCCTTTTGCCGGGAGACAACGTGCGCTACTGTATTCCGCACACATTGAGCCCGGAACGGGAGCACACCATTTATATGCGGTGCAAAGCGGCCATGAAACCCTGCCGCATACGCGTGGGCAACCTGATGGAAAAAGCATTGCGGTTTGTGGTTCCGGCAGAAATAATTATATTCAAGATCAAACCCGATCTGCTGGATAAATTTCACGGTGATTCATTGCGCATCGATATTTTGCCGGCCCAGAAAGGAAAGCGCCATGGTAAAGGCTAAAGAATACACCTGTATCGGGTGTCCGATCGGTTGTCCGCTGCAGCTGGTCCACAAGGGAAGTAAAATTACGGAGATTTCCGGTTATGAATGCGATCGCGGCGCCAAATATGCCAAGCAGGAATTCACCGATCCCCGACGGGAATTAAGTACCACGGTTGAGGTTGTCGGCGCTCGCTGGAAGCGCCTTCCGGTAAAGGTTAGCGGACCGGTTGAAAAGGGCCGGGTCCTGGAAGCCGCCCGCAAAATACGCGAATTGCATGTAAAAGCGCCCGTGAAGCTCGGCCAGGTGTTGATCAAAGATCTTATGGGTGAAAAGGGTATCGATGTGGTTGCCTGCCGTTCGATGGAGCCGATCCACTAAACACTGCATCCAATCGGCAGCCATCCGTTAGCCGCAAGAAAACAGCCGGAAGAAAGGCAGTGACTTGACTGACCTTAAAGCCACCATAATCAATCCAACCCTGAAGGAGGTAAGTAGCATAAAAACAAAAACCAATTGCTTTAAGATGATTCTGACCCTGACACTGTGCTTTTCGCTGATCACGATTTTCCATACAACCGTCGGCGCCGCTGATTTTAAAAAAGAATACAAACTGCAAATCAATGTGGGCCCCACATTCTACTGGGGGATGGGGGCCCAAAAATTTGCCGATCTGGTCAATCAAAGAACCAACGGTCAGATAAACATTAAACCATACTGGGGCAGTGCCCTGCTCAAAGGCGCTCAGCTGAAATCGGCGCAACTGGTGGCTAACGGGGTTATCGACTGTGCCATGGAGTCCACCATCAACATTTCTCCCGTCATCACCGAGGCCAACATCTTTTCCCTTCCGTTTTTCATCAACAATTTTGAAAATCTCGACAAAATGGAATACGGGCAGACCGGCAGGGCTATTTTTGGGGCCATGGACGCCAAAGGTCTGGTGGGGCTGGCCTGGGCTGAAAACGGTTTCAGGCAGGTTACCAACAGCAAAATTGCCATCCGGACCCCCGCCGATGTCAAGGGTCTGAGACTGCGGGTGGTCGGCAGCCCCATTTTTATCGATACCTTCAGACAGCTCGGGGCCGACCCGGTGAATATGAACTGGGGTGACGCGGTGACCGCCTTCGGGCAGGGGGTGGTGGACGGCCAGGAAAATCCGGTCGGAGTTCTGGTGCCGGTTCAGATCTGGCAGTATCATAAATACGCCACCTTCTGGAATTATCTCGTCGACCCCGTGATTTATTACTGGAACAAGAAACAGTGGGATGCCTTTCCACCTGATATTCAAAAAGCCATCAAGGAATCGGCCGAGGAAGCCGCCGTCTTCGAAAAGGCCCTTTGCCGTGCCGGTTTGGACGGGCAAAAGTCGATTGATCTGTTAAAAAGCAGATTCAATTATACCATGGAGGTTCCCGAACCCGTTAAATTCATGGAAAGCAAGGGCATGACGGTCACCTTTTTATCGGATGAAGAGCGCAATGCCTTTATCATGGCCACCAAACCGCTCTATGAAAAATGGGTTCCCAAAATCGGCGAGGGGGTCTATAAGCAGGCCCTGTCGGATATGGGTCAATAGAGATCACTAGCTGCCAAGCCCCCCGAAAACAGATTATTTTTCCGGGGGTTTTTAAAGGAAAACCCCATGGCACCGCCCATCCAACGGTTTCGAATCGATCACTGGATCGTTGCTGTCCTGTTCTTTACCATGGCAGCCATCGCCTTTATCAACATCCTCAGCCGCTATCTGTTTCACTTTTCATTGGCCGCCACCGAAGAGATCACCATCAATCTTTTTGTCTGGGTCACGGTCATTGGCTCCGGTCTTGCCTTTGAGCGCGGCGGCCAGCTGGGCATGATCACCCTTTATAATCTGTTTCCCAAAAAATTCAAAAAGCTGGTGATTCTTTTCAGTGCCGCTTTGAGTGTCGTCCTTTTCTTCCTGGTAGATATCTATATGATCCAGGCGATCTATGAAGAGTTGACCTTATTTAACGCCACTTCGGCCGCCCTCGGTATTCCCGTCTGGATTTATTATGTCGGCGTTCCGGTTTTTTCCGTATTCGTCTTTGCCGGCATTTACCGCGATGCCTCCCTGAAACTGGACAGGCTCAACCGGGAAGGGGACAGGTAGTTGGAAGCGCTCGTCATTTTCCTCACATTTTTAGCGCTGATGGCCCTCGGGGTTCCCATCGGAACATCTCTGGGCATTGCCGGGGTGATTACGATCTACTATTTTGATCTGGGTATTGCCATGATCGGGGTGAATTTTTCATCCGGGATCGCATCGTTTCCTTTGCTGGCTATTCCCTTTTTCGTTCTGGCCGGCGTCATTCTGGAAAAAGCCGGATTGGCGGCCAGCATTGCTCATTTTTTTGAACTGCTGGTCGGCAAGGCCGTCGGCGGATTGGCCATGGTAGCCGTCATGACCTGTATGTTCTGGGGCGCGTTGTCCGGCTCGGGTCCGGCGACCACCGCCGCCGTGGGGTTGATCCTCCTGGCACCGATGATAAAGCACGGGTATGACAAGCATTTTGCAGGCGCCACCATAGCCAATGCTTCCGACCTTTCCATCATTATTCCGCCCAGTATTGCCTTCATCATTTACGGCAATATAACCAGTGTGTCGGTCAGCGCCCTTTTTGTGGCGGGTATTATTCCCGGACTTTTGACCGGCGCCGGTACCATCCTGGTGGCCTATCTTGTTTCGCGAAAAAGAGGATATCGGGGGCTTGAAAGAAGAGGCAGCCCCGGGGAAATCCTGATCGCTTTCAAAAATTCCATCTGGGCCATTCTGGCGCCGGTAATTATCCTGGGCGGTATCTATGCCGGCATCTTTACACCCACCGAGGCGGCGGTGGTCGCTGTTTTCTACAGCCTGTTTGTGGCCGTCGTCATCTACCGCACGCTGACCTGGCGCGATATGATCAGAATGCTGGTGGATGCGAGCGTGACTTCTGCGGTGATCATGTTCATACGATCATCAAAAATTTTCCCCAGGAGCTGGGATCTTTAATTACCTATACCTTATGCGTATCCATCTTCTATCCGGCCAGCGGCATTTATATTGGAACGCTGATATCCCTGGCGGCAGCCAGCGGTTACCTGCTTGTTTATCGCCTGGTAGCAGTTAGGACCGGATGATGCCGGTGGGGTGCTGTTAGAAACAAAAAAGTGTGCAGTTTGGAAGTACTTTGTGTTTATGTTCAGTTATTATTCCAAGGGCGTTGCTTCTTGACAAGATGCCACAATGTGGTTATTTAGAGATCATTAAGTCGGACTACAGACCTCGGTTCCGTTAAAGGATTTTTTATCGAATTAAAAACCTTAGGGGCCCGTTTGTGTTCTTTCAGTTAAGCACCTCAGCGACTTCTCATATTGTTATATATCCATTCTGCGAGTACGGCCTCTCTGGAAATCGAGCTTTTCACCCGGAAGCATTACAAACAGAGTATTGCAAAGGAGGAAAAATAAAATGGAAGCAGCAAGAGAAAAAACACAATTAGTGAATGGGGTTAATACAAAGCAGTTGTTTAATACGATTGATCTCATCAAAGAGAATCCGGATATTGCAAAATTTAAGTTTCGAGCAACCAATAAATGGATCAACGGAACCCATTGCCGTGGGACGATCAAAGATTTCTACGGTGCCTTAAAAGAGGATGATTCCCGTCCTCCTGTGGATTATGATATGGATGAACCCCCTGTTCTTTTGGGAAATAACGAAGGCAGAAATCCAGTAGAGTATCTCCTTGTGGCCCTCTCCGGCTGTATTACAACAAGCATTGTCGCTCATGCATCTGCTAAAGGAATACAAATAAATGCGGTAGAATCCAGGTATGAGGGAGACATCGATCTCCGCGGCTTTTTGGGATTATCGGAGGACGTCCCGGTAGGTTATCAGGAAATTCGAGTGTTCTTCAAGATCGATGCAGATGTTTCAGATGAACAGAAAGAAGAAATGGTACGAATGGGCCAAAAATACTCACCGGTTTATAATACCATTGCTAAGTCAGCTCCGGTTTCAGTGCACGTGGATAAATGAAAAATGGAACTGAAAAATCGTAAACGCCGCTATCTTCAAATTGCTCTCGTACTAAACGGTATTATAATGGGCACACAAGCCATTATTGATCCTGCTGAACGCGGTCACCTTATAGGTGACGTAGCTGCGTTGTTTATCGCTGTTGTATTTTTAGGGTGGTTGACACCTCGAAAAAGGATTCTAAGAACCACAGAAGACGAAATATAAAAAAACCTATCTATTCAGAAAGCCCATAGGATTTTGCCATAATACCCTGTAATTTTATGGTTCAAAATAATGGAAGTAAAGATTCAAATCATTAATGCCTTCATAGATGGTGAAAGCGGTGGTAATCCTGCAGGTGTTGTCTTAGATGCAGATAAGTTCAGTTCAAGGCAAAAATCAAAAATTGCAGCTAAGATTGGGCTTTCAGAGATAGCATTTGTTTCATCCTCAAAATCAGCCGATTTCAAGCTTGATTTTTATACACCAACACGTCAGATCGCTCATTGCGGTCATGCAACGATAGCAACATTTAGCTATCTTCAGCAACTTGGTAGAATTGGAAAACCAACTTCCTCCAAGGAAACGATTGATGGGAATCGAAATATTTTTATCGATTGTGATATGGCTTTTATGGAACAATTGGCTCCAAGTTACAAAGAGGTCGATCACCATATGGAGAGCCTTATTTCTTTTTTGGGGATTTCAGTTCGCGACCTTCTATCCCACTACAAACCATTCATTGTAAATACTGGAAATTCATTCCTGGTTGTGCCCTTGAAAGATGAAAAAGCGGTTTTGAGTGCTCACCCAGATTATGGGGCAATCCAAAAGATAAGTGAAGAATTTGATTTAATCGGGTATTACATATTTTCTCAACAAACAAAGGTACCCGGAAGAGATGCGGGAACAAGAATGTTTGCACCTCGGTATGGAATCAATGAAGAATCTGCGACAGGGATGGCAGCAGGTCCGTTGGCATGTTATCTATATGATAAAATGGGAATCAATACGGAAGTATACCTGATTGAACAAGGGCATTTTATGAAGCCCCCATCACCAAGTGTTATTACTGTTAAACTGAATTTTGAAAACGGAAAAATTGCTGGACTGATAGCCGGAGGAAAAGCAAAAGTCATTAAGTCCCTGACTATATCAATATAGATCAATCGCACTTAGGACATGCCCATTTCGCCTATCTCGTTCAATCAGACATACGAATTTGACAGCGGAAATCATTCAAAAGCAATATATTGGTTTCTTATTCGGACAGCTATGAAAGATATTATGGTATGAAAGTCTTGAACGAAGCTATAGATTACACATACTACCAGGGAGGGCTATCTCGTGACCTCGGAAAATAATCAAAAACCATTTGACTCCGACAAAGCCGAAGTATTTTCAGAAAAACTCTTAACGGCGCTCAATTATGGCTCATTATCGTTGATGATGTCTATCGGGCATCGCACGGGAATCTTTGATGCCATGAGAGCGTTGCCCCCCTCGACCTCGGAGGAGGTGGCGAAAGCCTCCGGACTGAATGAACGCTACGTCCGCGAGTGGTTGGGGGCGATGGTCACGGCCGGGGTGATCGAGGTCGACCCGAAAAGCACAAGATATATGCTGCCGGCAGAACACGCAGCTTTTTTGACGCGAGCGGCGGGTGCAGACAATTTCGCAGTATTTACGCAATACATCGGTCTGCTGGGATCTGTGGAGGATAAGATCGTCGAATGTTTCAAAAAAGGCGGCGGTGTGCCGTATGACGATTTTTTAAGATTCCATGCTGTAATGGCTGAAGACAGCGGGCAGTCTGTGCTTTCTTCGCTCGATTCCCATGTGCTGACGCTCGTACCTGGCCTTACCGACAGACTCGCTAAAGGAATCAGTGTTCTGGATATCGGTTGCGGTAGGGGGCGAATTCTGAACCGGTTGGCCGAACTGTATCCCAGTAGCCGGTTTACTGGGATGGACCTTTCCGTGGAGGCCATCGGTAAAGCGCGCGCCGATGCATCCCAGAAACGCCTGCAAAATGTTGAATTTGTCGTCCGTGACTTGAGCGATTTTCACGAAACGGCCGAGTTTGAGGCGTTTGATCTTATAACTTCTTTTGACGCCATACATGATCAGATAAAACCGCTCAATGTTCTTAAAGGCATTTACCGTGCATTGAAATCCAACGGCGTTTACTTGATGCAGGATATTAAAGGATCAAGTCACGTCTATAATAATGTTGACCACCCGATCGGAACATTCCTCTACACCATCTCGACGATGCACTGTATGACCGTTTCTCTATCACAAGGTGGCGAGGGGTTGGGCGCTATGTGGGGTGAAGAAAAGGCGCGTGAATACCTCGAAAAGGCCGGTTTTAAATCAATCGTGACCAATCAGCTGGCCCACGACATTCAGAACAACTGGTATGTGATCAGAAAATAAGTCGATAACTCATGGATAATCAAGTTTAGCGAGGTGACTTTTTCCTCCAGTGACTGACAGTTAAAGGATTTTGCAATGGTTGAACTCAGTCAGCGTATACCAAATCTTGATCGTGAAGATGATGCTTTAAGCATGATTTTAGAGGGAACAGCAAAGGTAACCGGGAAAGCTTTCTTCGCCGCGCTGGTAGAAAACCTATCCAAAGCAATGGGTACACACTCCGCCTGGGTTACCGAATATTTAGTGGAGAGCCGGCAGTTGCGCGCACTGGCATTTTGGGCGGATGGGCAGTTACTCACTGATTTTATGATTGACATGGAAGGGACACCCTGCGGGGACGTTATAGAACATGCTGAATTTGTTCATCATTCCGATAATATTGTCAATATTTACCCGAAAAACTCTTTGCTGAAACAACTAAAAGCAGTCAGTTATATGGGCGTACCTCTTTGGGACACCGAGCAACGGATTCTTGGACACCTGGCAGTCCTGGATACGCGACCCCTATCGGAAGAGTCGCGGACTTTAAAGATTTTTCAAATTTTTGCCGCGCGGGCCTCTGCAGAACTGCAGCGACTTCGTGCCGAAAACGATATCCGCAAACGCGAAGAAAAATATCGGCGCATCGTAGAGACCGCCCGTGAAGGATTTATTCTCCTTGATAAGAACTATAAAATTACAGATGTCAACCAAATGTATTGCAATCTGACCGGATTTCGGCGCGAAGAGATCATCGGAAAAACCCCGCTGGATTTTTCGCCTGACAATCACAAAGATTTTCTTATGACCAATCGGAAGGATCTCTTTTCAGGTAAATTCGAGGATTTTGAAAGCACTATTGCTGCCAAAGACGGCCGGTTGATTCCAGTTCTGGTCCACAGCAACATCCTAAGGGATGACCAATCTGAGATTATTGGCAAAATGGCTTTTGTAACCGATATGACCGAGCATAAGAAGTCATTGGCCCTGGCCGGTGAGATCCAGAAAAGCCTTCTCCCACAAAAGAACCCGAAAATTTCAGGACTTGATGTCGCTGGAAAAAATATTACATGTGATGAAATAGGAGGTGATTATTTTGACTTTTTGTTGGATCTGGAATGCCAAGACAACCATTTTGATGTTGTTGTTGGAGATGTTACCGGGCATGGTGTTGATGCAGCGCTTCTGATGACTTCCGCACGGGCATTTCTACGCATGCGTGCCTCACAGTGTGGAGGGGTTTCCCAGATAGTTACAGAGATGAACCGCCATTTAACACTGGATATTCTTCATACAGGTCGGTTTATGACCATGTTCTATATGAGCATTGATGTGGAAAACAATAAGCTATCATGGGTAAGGGCCGGGCACGACCCAGCACTAATTTATGATCCCAATATAGACCAGTTTGAAGAGTTGAAAGGCACCGGGTTGGCGCTGGGGGTAGATAAGAATTATATATTTGAAGAAAATTTAAAAACCGGACTGACCCAGGGACAGATCATCGCTATCGGCACTGATGGAATATGGGAAACATTTAATGGAAAAGGGGAGATGTTCGGCAAGAGGCGGTTTCGTGAAATTATTCGAAGAAATGCGCATATGGGATCAAACGATATACTCGATGCTGTTTACAGCGAGATAGATATATTTTCTAAGGGTCTAAAAAAGGGAGATGACATCACTCTGGTGATTATTAAAATAGAAGAAACTTCAAGGAAAAAAGAAGATTGGCAAATTTAATCCGCCGGAGGCGGACGAGGGTTTAATTCCCCGCCCCTTGGGGCGATTATAAATATTGCAATTGATACCCCGCTGCTTGCGGCTGGGTAGTTCATTGCTTTTGCATTTTACAACAACAGGTAGTTCTAATCCATCCCTTACCGCTTTTCATAAAAACAAATGGCGGGTGCCACCTGCTGAGGTCCGCCTTTTGTTTTGTGCTTAATTAAGCTGGAATAAAAATCGGGCTTTTCAACCCAGTCCGGCTGCCGCCATTATGTCCGGCACCAGTTCTTCTTTACCGATGGCCATGATGTGAACCCCGTGGCACATTTTTTCTTCATGGATGCGTTTGATCATCCGTCCGGCAATCTCGATACCCTTGGTGATGGCCCGCCCCTTGGGGGCGGATGCAATCTCGTCAATCAGATCCTGGGGCACGCTGACCCCGGCGATGTTCTTGTTCATAAAGCGCGCCATGGGTGCGGAAGTCAGCAAAATGACTCCGGCCAAAATTTTGGTGTTAAACTGCGCGGCGTAATCCATGAATTCCTTAAATTTGTCCAGGTCGTAGACGGCCTGGGTCTGGATAAATTCCGCTCCGGCATCGATTTTTTTCTCAAATTTGATTAACTGCGGTTCCAATGGGTCGGCTTCGGGGGTGACGATGGCCCCGGCGCAGAAGGATACGCCGCCGTCGAGCTCGTTGCCGCCCAGGTCCTTGCCCTCTTCCATTATGCGGACGGTTTCCAGCAACTGGCTGGAATCCATATCAAACACGCTTTTGGCGTCTTTGTGGTCTCCGAGCACAATTGAATCCCCGGTCAGGCACAGGACATTCTGGATTCCCCGGGAGGAGGCAAAAAGGAGATCGGCTTGCAGGGCCAGGCGGTTGCGGTCCCGGCAGGTCATCTGCAGAATGACTTCACCACCCATTTCTTTGACCAGCAGGCAGCCGCCTAAAGATGGAAAGCGCATAACCGAACTTTGATGATCGGTCACGTTCATGGCGTCGACCTTGTCTTTTAATAACTCGATGTGGTGCTTGAATTTTTCAAGGTTGGTCCCCTTGGGGGGAGCAACTTCACTGGTGACCACAAACTTGCCGGAATTCAAAGCCTCTTTGAATTTGGTAGCCATTTCAAACCCTTTCTTCATTTTTCAGATAAGAGCGTTATTATTTTTTAATCTCACCGCCCGCTTCGGTCGAGGCGCAGAGTTCGCAGAGTAATTTAATTTTTCCTTTGCCGTTGAGAGGACGGCAAAGGAAAAGCAACTATCAGCTGCGCTGAATATAAAGCACCTCATTACTATTTCCACAATTACCTATGGGTTATCACCATGCTTGCAGGGCTAACGCTTTTAGCTTTCCGGAGGCCAACCGAAATAAAGTAAAACCGATTGGTCATCCCGCTTTCGTGGGGCCTCTCAGCGGAAAGCTAAAAAGACCTTTCTTTGCGTCCTGGTGCGCTCTGCGGTGAAATTTCTCAATCCTTTATTTTGCATCCAACTTGAATTTACCCGGTTTGGGCTCACCGGTGTGGTTTCGCGGTTTCTGGTAACGGCGCATGGAATCAAGCCGCCCCAGTTCTTTGAGCCGGTTATAGATCAGGGTCCAGACGCAGTCCTTGTTGACGTCAATTTCGCATTTGCCGTGATTGGTTCCCCCGCAGGGACCGTTGACCAGTCCTTTGTGGCAGTTGGTCACCGGGCAAATACCGCCGGTCTCCCCGATGATGCAGGTGCCGCACTGGGTACAAATTTCGTCAAAGGTTCCAAAAGCCGTCTCTTTGCCGATAAACATGGTATTCAGCGCCGGCACCACCATCTTTTTCAGCTGGCGGGCGATGGTTTGGACACCGAATGCACAGCTGGTGATCAGCAGGGCATCGGCCTGGTTAATCTGTTCTCCAAAATCACTTAAAATTTCCCGGCTCAGATTATCGCAGGCCACCGGCACCACGGTGGTTCCGGTTATCATCTTGCCTTTTTCGGAAAGATTTTGCTTTAAGCTGCGGACCTCAGGCTCACCGCCGGTGCGCGTCAGCGTCGTGCACGTTCCGCAGCCGATAATGAAAATCCGGTTTAAACCGTTCAGCAACCGATCGATTTCTTCATCCGGCTTTTTTTGGGTGATGGATCGAATCATATCCCGTTCTCCTCTTTTTCAAGATCGCAGCGGAGGCAGCGCGTCGCTTCGCGGCAGGCCTCCTGCTCGGTAAATCCTTTTTCAACTTCGCGGAAATCGCATACCCGTTCCTTGGCGTCTTCGAATTCGACCTCAATCCGGGGCTGGTCTTCGGTGGTTTCTTCTGCCAGGGCCAGTTTGGTGGCCGTATGCCGGACGGATTTTTCATCCGGGATATAGACCGGGCTGTCGTCGCCGGTGAGGTATTTGTTGATGGCAATGGCCGCCCGCCTTCCGGAAGAAATGGCCCGGATTACAAACGTCGGACCGGTGGTGAAGTCGCCGCCGGCAAACACCCCCGGTACATTGGTGGCCAGGGTATTCGTATTGACGACCAGCGCGCCCCAGAGCGCCCTTTCAAGCTGGCTGTCGGCGGAAAGAAAGGACATGTCGGCGGCCTGGCCGATGGAGATGATAATATTGTCGGCCTCCACCACGCGGGTGTCTTCCAGATCACAGGTGGGGTTGAAGCAGCCTTCGTCATCGAAGACGCATACACAGTGGGTGAATTCGATTCCGGTGATCCGTCCGCCTTCCTGGGTGATATCGCTCGGTGAAGCTTCCGGGTTAATCACGATGCCCTCCTCGATGGCTTCCTCGACATCTTTTTCCCAGGCCGGCATCTCGTCCCGGGGCTCCAGGCAGAAGATCTGCACATCCTGGGCACCGGATCTAAGGGCGGTGCGGGCGACATCCACCGCCACATTGCCGCCGCCGATCACCACCGTTTTGCCGTTGAGCGGCACCTGCTGACCCATGCGGACCTTGCTCAAGAAATCCAGGCCATAGTAAAGACCCTCGAGGTTTTCGTCTTCACCGGGAATGCCGATGCGTTTGCTGGCCTGGGCGCCGGCAGCGATAAATACCGCACTGTAGCCTTCATTGAGCAGGTCGTTGAAGGTGTGTTTGGCATCGATCGGCGAGTTGTAGCGGATTTCTACCCCGCAATTTTCTATATATTGAATCTCTTCTTCGATCACCTGGCGCGGGAGCCGGAACTCGGGCACGGCAATGCCGAGCATGCCGCCCGCCACGGGTTGGGCTTCGAAAACCGTGGTCTGGTAACCCATTTTGGCCAGAAAATAGGCGCAGGTCAAACCGGCCGGGCCGGCACCGACGACGGCAATTTTTTGTTTGCGGATTACCGGAAAGGGATCCCTTTGCGGGCCGATGTTTTTGAAATACCAGTCCGAGGCCACGCGCTTTAAGGCCCGAATGGCCACCGGCTGATCCAGCTCTCCGCGCCGGCACTTGTATTCGCAGGGGTGAATGCAGATACGGCCGCAGACCGCCGGAAAGGGATTGCGCTCACGAATGATGTCTACCGACCTCTCGTACTCACCGTCGGCAACGGCGGCCACATAATTGGGCACGTCGATGCCTGCCGGGCACGCATGCTGGCAGGCGGAGATGACCATGGAGTCGCACACCGCTCCGGCACAGCGATGCTCCTTAATGTGGTCCTCGTATTCTTTGAGAAAATATTTCAGGGTCGAAAGGGCCGGCTTGGGGCAGGCCTGGCCGAGGCCGCACAAAGACGCCTCGGTCAATGTATTGCCCAGTTCCCGGATGGTGTCGATATCCTCCATGCGGCCCTCGCCGAGGGTGATGCGGGTGAGGATTTCCAAAAGCTGGGTGGTGCCCAGGCGGCAGGGAGCGCATTTTCCGCAGGATTCCGACTGGGTAAAGCTCAAAAAGAAGCGGGCGATTTCCACCATGCAGTTGTTTTCATCCATCACCACCATGCCCCCCGATCCCATGATGGCGCCGATGCGCTGGACGGTGTCATAGTCAATGGACAGATTCAAAAACTGGGCGGGCACACAGCCGCCGGCCGGCCCCCCCATCTGAACCGCTTTAAACTGCCGGCCCTTGGGAATGCCGCCGCCGATGTCATAAATCACTTCCTTGACGGTGGTGCCGATGGGAACCTCCACCAGGCCGGTGTTGTTGACCTTGCCGGCCAATGAAAAAATCTTGGTGCCCCTGCTGTCGGCGGTGCCCACCTCGCCGTACCAGCCGGCCCCCTTTTTGACGATCAGGGGGACATTGGCCCAGGTTTCGACATTGTTGATATTGGTGGGTTTGCCGTCAATGCCGGCCTGGGCCGGAAACGGCGGTCTGGCCCGGGGCATGCCGCGCTGGCCTTCAATGGAGGCCATCAGGGCGGTTTCCTCCCCGCACACAAAGGCACCGGCCCCCAGCCTCAGCGAAAGATCGAAGTTAAATCCGGAGCCCAGAATATTCTCCCCCAGCAGCCCCAGTTCGTTGGCCTGGGCGATGGCGATGTTCAAATGCTCGATGGCGATCGGATACTCTTCGCGGACATAGATAAAGCCGTACTCACTGCCCATGGCATAGGCGCCGAGCAGCATGCCTTCCACCACCGCATGGGGGTCGCCTTCCAAAATGGCCCGGTCCATAAAGGCTCCCGGATCCCCTTCATCGGCGTTGCACACGACGTATTTCGGACGCCCCTCGGACTGGCGGGCGAATTTCCATTTCAGGCCGGTGGGAAAGCCGGCGCCGCCCCGCCCTCTGAGTTTGGCCGCTTGAACCTCATCAATGACCTGTTCGGGGGCCATCTTTGACAGCGCTTTGATCAATGCCTGATAACCGCCGGCAGCGATGTAATGCTCGATGTTGGTGGGATCGATCCGGCCGCAGTTGGCCAGGACCCGGCGCTCCTGCTTGGCGTAAAAAGGGATCTGGTTGCGGTAAAATACCGGCTGGAATGTTTTGGGGGTGTGATAGGCCAGCCGGTCGATCAACTGATTTTCTTTTAATGTTTTTACGACGATTTCGCCGGCATCATCCGGCTCCACTTCCTGATATTGGACCCCCATGGGTTCAATGGCGACCACCGGGGCTTTGGCGCAAAACCCGTGGCAGCCGGTGGCCCGGACTTCAACCTGTTTTGAAAGTCCCTGGCTCTTTACCTCGTCGTTGAGGGCTTCCAAAACGCCGGCCGCACCATAGGCCCGGCAGCCGGTCATGCATACATGCACCTCGATGATGCCCTCTTGTCTGCGGGACAAAATCTTGTTGCGGAACCACTCGAGTTGTCCGATGGATGAAAGCTTCTCCATTGCTACTCACTTCCTTTTTTGCGATACTCGCCCAGTACACTGGTCATTTTGGTTGGGGAAAGCTTGCCGAAATAATCTCGATTGATCATCATCGTCGGTGCCAGAAAACAGGCACCCAGGCAGGCCACGGTTTCCAGCGTAAACTGGTAGTCCGGGCTGGTTTCGCCTTCCTCCAGGCCGAGTTCCTGTTTCATCAGCCGCAGAATGCTGCGGCTGCCCTTCACATGGCAGGCCGTTCCCCGGCACACCCGGCACACATACTTGCCCTTGGGTTTCAAGGAAAATCCCGAGTAAAAGGTAACCACCCCCTGGACCTGGGATGGAAACAGATTCAGTGCCTGCGCAATCGGCTCAATCGTCTCCGGCGGAACATAGCCGAATGTTTCCTGCACATCCTGGAGCAGGGGGATGAGTTGCCATTTGCCAGTTTTGTGGCGATCAATAATTGCATCGAGTTTCGTCAGGTCGATTTCCGGTGGCTGCATATATAACATCCTTGGTTTTTGGTGTTTAGTGTTTTGTAGATGGTGTCAGTATCAGCAGTTCCCCAAACACCAAACACTATACACTAAACACTCCAAATTAAACCTGATAGCTCAAAGCTCATAGCTGATAGTCGAAAGGATATTTTGTCATTTTGACTAAGAGCTATGAACTATGAGCTACGAGCTGTGAAGCGTTAGCTTCGCACGAACAGTCTTCCAGCCCGGTGAACCCGGTTTGGTTATATCGGACAGAGCCAAAAGATTCATGGCATCATTACCATTAAAGCCGGTTGGTACAAAAATCTGACCGGCGCCCAGACTCTTTTCGATTCGGATCTTCCTTGTGACGCTGCCTGATCTTGACGTTACGATAACGGTGTCATCATTTTTTGCGTTGAGTCTGGCGCTGTCCTGGAGCGAAATTTCTAATTGGCCTGCCAGATCAAACCCCCGAATTCGATCGGATGCCTGCGTGCGCGTGCCGCTTCCCAGTTGGTACCTCAGCGATCCGATGATGGCGGTATAAGGATAATTCTTGTCATCCGGGTCATCTTCGGTGGAAACCACCGGATAAAATGAGATTAGTTTATCCGTGGTCGTCTCTATCCATCCATGATCCTGACCGTTCAGTGAGGCATACATGGGCACCAGCTTGCGAATTTCTCCCCGGATCTTTTCAAGGGACCCATAAGGTTCGCTTCCGCCCAGCTTTGCGGCCAAAAGATCAAGGATTTCCCAATCCGGTCGGGCCTTTCCCGGCGGGGACACCACCGGCTGAAAAGTTTGTATTCTGCCTTCAAGGTTTGTGGTGGAGCCCTGTTTTTCACTGATGGCCGCTCCGGGCAGGACAACATCCGCAATTTTGGCCGTTTCAGTGTTGAGAATATCCTGTACGACCAGAAATTCCAATTTCCCGAGGGCCTTTTTCACGCGCTTGGATTCGGGCAGGGCCCGCAGCGGATTTTCACCCATGACATACAGGGCTTTCAGGCTGCCCTTTTCAGCCGCCTCGATGATCCGCACCAGATTGAGTCCGGGATCCGGTGAAATACTTGTTTTCCAGTTCTTCTCCCATTTTTTTCTGGCAGTTTCATCGCCCAGGGGCTGGCGACCGGGAAGAAGGTCCGGTGCGCTTCCCATATCCATTGCGCCCGGCTGATTGTTTTCCCTGGCAAGAACGAACAGGCCCGCTCCGGGAGAACCCAGGCTGCCGGTCATCAGAGCCAGATTGAGAATGGCCCCCAACGTATGCAGCGCATTTTTTTGCTGAAAGATCCCATGCCCGATGACGATGGCCATTTTTTTCTGTTTCAGCAGGTTAGCGGTTTTTTGAATGGCCGCGGTTTCCAGGTTTGTCACTCTGCTGATCTTGTCCATATCCAGCGATGACAGACCGTAGCGAAAAAGACTGAAGCCCTCAGTATATTGATCTACAAAGGAGGAATCGTAGGCCTTTTGCTCTTGGAGCAGGGCGGCCAGAGCGTTGATCAGCTCCAGATCGGACTGCGGTTTGACAGCCAGCCAGATGGAAGCAAAGGCCGCCAGTTCCGTCTTGCGGGGATCCACCAGGATTAAGGGGGTGCCTTTTTTTGCCGCTTTTTTAAGATAATAGCTGACCACCGGAACGGAATGATTGGGGTCCGCCCCCAGGACTAAAATGGCCTCCGCTTTTTCAAGATCGGCAAGCCGATTGAGGCGATATCCTCCGGCGGTCTTCTCATCCAGGACTTTCAACAGGGGCTGCCCGTATATGTATCCGCCGTTGTCGATATTGTTGGTGCCGATGATGGCGCGGGCGATTTTTCCGAAGAGATAATTTTCTTCATTGGAGCATTTGGATGAGCCCAAAAAGGCGATACTCTGGGGGCCATTTTCGCTTTTAATTTCAAGCAGGCGTCTGGTGATGGTGCCCAGGGCGTCATCCCAGGCCATTGGAACAAGTTCATCTGTTGCCTGTTCGCCTTTTTTGCGGCCCAGGGGACTGATCAGCCGCTGAGGGGAATTTAGAAAATCATGGGCGAAATGCCCCCGGACGCACAGGGTCGCTTTGTTGACGCTGTCCGGCAGCTGGGCAGGGTTAACATCGATGATGCGCTCACCAGTGGCACCCATGCTCAGGCGGCAGCCCACCGAACAGAATCCGCAGATGGAAACAGCTTCCTTCTCGGGACTGCCGACATAACGGCTGTTTTTGGCAGACAGGGCACCGGTCGGGCACATGCTGACGCAGGTTCCGCAAAACGTGCAGTTGGATTGTTCCAGGCCCAGTTCATGGGCGGTGGCGGGACGGGAACTAAAACCGCGCAGGTTGTAATCAATGGCGCCGACAACCACCAGCTCGTGATCGGCCCGGATGCACTTGCCGCACAGGATGCATTTGCTCAAATCTCTGATGATAAAGGGGTTGGCTTCTTCAAAGGGCTTGTAATTGGGCATGTGGTAAAGATCTGTCTCACCCACGCCCAGCTGGGCCGCGACCCAGCGCAGCTGGCAGCGATTGCCTTTGCTGCAGACAATACAGGATTCCGGATGTTCCGCGATCATCAGGCGCGCAATATTGCGGCGGTGTTTGGTGATGCGCTCGTTTTTGGTTTGGATAGCCATATCCGGAGCCACAGGCGTGACACAGGAGGCCATGAGACGACCGGTTTTAATATCTTCCACCAGACACATTCTGCAGGCCCCAAATGGTTTCAGATCAGGATGGTAGCAGAGTTTGGGAATTTTTATGCGGTTTTGCTCAGCAGCCTCCAAAATGCTCGTTCCCGCAGGGCAGATGATTTTTTTGCCGTCAATGGTCAAGGCGATGGTTTCCAAGGCAAGGGCTCCTTTGCGAGTTACGTGTTGCGAGTTACGTGTTGCGGGGTATGCGGAACTTCAGCTTTTACCCGTAACGCGTAAACCGGAACGCGCAACCCGGATTATTTCAGCTTCGCTGAGTCCAGGTACAGTTTGAGTTTTTCTTCGCCTCCGATCGTGATGATGTGAACACCCTGGCACAGGTCCTTTAAGCCGGTGACGATATCGGTAAAGATTTCAATACTGGCTTTTTGTTTGTCCGGTTCGCGCGCCAGCTTCTGGATAATCCAATCCGGAACCATTCCTGACTTAAGATGCCGATTAAGAAATCTAGCCATTCCCGCGGTTCGCAAAATCATGACCTCCGCGATTACCGGAACCCCGAAGGTTTGGGTCTGCTTCAAAAATTTGGCAAATTGATCCACATCAAAAACCGGCGTCGTTAGAAAGTAACCGGTGCCGAGTTTGGTCATCTCCTCCATTTCTTTCATTTCCAGATCCGGCACATTTTTGCCCCACGCGGATTCAACCCCGGAACCCAGGAGAAAATCAGCTTTGGATTTCAGTGAATCCCCCTCCACCGTCCGGCCTTCACGGATGTGTTCCATCACGGACTGCAATTTGCCGGCATCCACGTGAAAGAACATCATTTCCTGCAGGCTGTCGCCGGTAATGCGGTAATCTTCGGTAAAAACCAGCAGGTTGTCGATACCGGCGTTGTGGGCGTCGACCAGGTCGTTTTGGAGCTGAAGGCGGTTCTTGTCGCGGGTTGTGGTCTGGTATATGGGCTCCAGCTGGCTTTTGTTCAGCAGTTCACAGGTCCTGATCGTGTCCCCGACGAAGCCTTCAAGTTCCACCTCTGACAACGAGACGCCGTCCACGCGCCCGCGCACATTGCTTAAACTGCGGACAAGATCTTCCGGTTCCTGGTCAATGGGTGATTGAACTTCTGAAGTGACCACAAATTTCTTTTTTTTCAGGGCGTCTTTAAGCTTCATTATTGCCTCCCAGCTTTTTGTTGGTACTGGACTAAACCCGATCTAAGGGCTCAGTTGGTCATCGTAGTCCAAGCAACCTCGCCACTTCTTCTTTAAGCTGCGGCAGGGGAAACGGTTTTGAAAAACAGGCATCCGCTCCGTGCGCTTTCATCTTTTTGAACTTGTCCTCGTCCAGATAGGCGGAAAGGACGATAATTTTGGTATCCTTGGTGTCCGGATTCTCCTTGATTTTCTTGCAAACCTCATAGCCTTTGATGTCGGGCATCATGATGTCCAGTATCAGCAGGTTGGGTGCGAAATGATTGACCTGTAATCCGGCCTCAAACCCGTCGGAGGCGGAAATCACTTCGTAGTCGAATTCATCCTCCTCCAGGGCCTGAACGATGGTTTCAACAATAATGGGATCATCATCGACCACCAGGATTTTTAGTTTGTCCTCCACCGGTTGTCCGTTTGGAATGGGGATGCCCTGTTTGGTCATAAAGGTTTCCAAATCCGTTTTGTTGATGCGGCGATGGCCTCCCACGGTCTTGTAAGCCTTGATATGCCCGGATTCGACCCAATTGATAATGGTTTTGGGAGACACGTTGCAATGCTGACTGGCTTTAAAAACGGTGAGTACGTCCTCCATGGCTGACTCCTTTTTCGATTTACAGTTATTATAGTTTTTATAGATAATGTAGTTTGTATGGCCTGTCAAGCTTTTTTTATGAATTATTTATTTATATCATAATGATAGGTAAATCAGCAAGTTGAAGTATAATAGCCTCTATATGGTTATTTCATAAATTATAGTTTTTATAGATTATTTACGGATTGTCATCCAGCTTTAATTCATCAATTTTAGTTGTAAATACTGACAGCAGCTAGTATATCGTTGTCACGTTCATCAATATCAGCAAAATTCACTTTGTCAGGATCGGAGGATTAACATGAAGTGGCTAAAAGTTTTTTTAGGGCTGGTTATCATTTTACTCCTGGTTGCTGTCATCGCCGTTGTGGTCATCATCAACCCATTCGGTGCATCCCCTTTGAACAAATACACTAAAGACGGGAATTTATCCCTGCCGGGTTTAAAGGAACCGGTAACGGTCCAGCGCGATGAAAAAGGCATGGCCTATATTTATGCCCAGAACCTGGAAGACCTTTATTTGGCCCAGGGGTTTGTTACCGCCCAGGACCGGTTGTTTCAAATGGAACTGACCAGATTATTTGCCTCCGGCCGCATATCCGAATTGGCCGGGGAAAAAGCCAGAAAACTCGATTTAAGAATGAGAACTCTGGGTTTTCACCGCAATGCCAAAAAGCATGCTGCCCTGCTCAACGCGGAAACCCGGATGTTAATGCAGAAATACGTGGATGGCGTCAACGCCTTTATCGAGACCCGACCGCAAAATATTCATCTGGAGTTTAAACTGGCCGGGTTGAAACCGTCGCCCTGGGACATCACTGATTCATTGACAATTTATTACTATATGGGCTGGGGCAGCGCCGCCAATGTCCAAAGTGAAATCCTGGCCCAGATGCTGATTGAAAAACTGGGCCCGCTTAAAGCCGCCGAGATTTTCCCCATCAATATCAATCCGGACGATGAGACCGGAGCCGCTGCAGGGATCACGAATCCACCTTTTCGAAACGCCCGTCTGAATCTAGGGTTGGATACAAACCTGCTCGCATATTTAGATGACGGTCCCTTGAAAATCGGCAGCAACAACTGGACCGCGGCACCGGATCTCTCCCCCGGCGGAAAGCCCATCCTGGCCAATGATCCGCACCTTGAGGCCAATATTTTGCCGGGCCCCTGGTATCCCTGCGGTTTGATCGCCCCCGATTTGCGCGCGATTGGCGTCACCATTCCCGGTATGGGCGGGATGGTAATCGGCCGCACCGACCATATCGCCACCGGTGTGACCAATGCGTACGGGGATACCCAGGATCTGTATGTCGAGACGGTGGACCCCGGGAATCCGGATAATTACCTGGAAGGCAACATCTCCATCCCGTTTGAAGTGATCGAAGAAACCTGGAGATTTAAAGACAAAACCGCTGCAAGCGGATTTAAGCAAGAGAAGATTAAAATTCGCAGGACCCACAGGGGGCCGGTCATATCCGGCGTCATGCCGGGACTGGAAACCGACAAAGTCATAACAGTGCGCTATTCCAGTTTCGAGGCCATGGCTCCCGTCCTTGGTTTGGACCGCTTGATGGGGTGCCGGACCGTGGCTGAGGTTCGCCGGGCTCTTAAAGATGTCAATCAAATTTCCTTGAATTTCGTTTTCGCTGATTCCCGGGGAGATATCGGCTGGCAGGTTACCGGCAAGATTCCCATCCGTGCCCAGGGCGAGGGGCTTGTGCCCTATGTGGTCAATGACAGCAAGGACAACTGGACCGGCTGGATACCCTGGGAAGACATGCCCCATATCATCAATCCCAAGCGGGGCTGGGTGGGCACCTGCAACCACCTGACGGTGAGACGGGACTACCCTTACCATTTTACCACCCACGCGTCGCCTTCCCAACGCTATCGACGGCTCATGGAGCTGATGGATGCCCCCGGCAAAAAGTCGGTGGATGATCACTGGCAATTCCAACGGGATGCGACCAACCTGATGGCCAAAAAAATAGCGCCGGTCATGAGTCGGGCGCTCCTAAGCCATGAGGATACCAAGAAGATGGGACAGTTACTTGCAGATTGGGATTTTGTCGATTCCGCCACCAGTGCGGCGCCAACCATCTTTCAAGCGACTTACCGTGAATTCGCCCTGCTGGTTTACGCCGACGATCTGGGTGAAGATCTTGCCAGGGCCATGTTGAACAACTGGTACTTCTGGCAGGAGCGACTTCAGAAAATGGTGCTCGATAATAATTCCCCCTGGTTTGATAACCTCACAACTTCCGGCGAAAAAGAAACCCGGGACGACCTTTTCCACCAGGCGGCTTTGAATTCAGCTAAAAACCTGAAGTCAACTCTGGGAGAAGATCCGGCCAAATGGTTGTGGGGCAAGTTGCACCGGCAAGAGTTTGTCAGTCCTATCCGACGGTCGGGACCCGGCTCGCAATGGTTAGGTGGTGGTTCTCATCCGGTGGCCGGTTCCGGTGAAACCCTCTATCGCGGAATTTACGATTTCAACGAACCTTATAAAGTTACCGTTTCAGCTTCAATGCGGATGGTGGCTGATTTGGCCGACCCCGATAAGATACTGGCAGTTCTGCCCGGCGGGGTGGCCGGCCGGCAGTTTGATCCCCACACCACCGACCAGGTGAAATCATTCCTAGATGGAAGTAAGGTATACTGGTGGTTCAGCGACAAGGCCATCAAAGAAAATACCAAACATACCCTGACGCTGAGCCCGAATTGAAAATGAGTGTGATAGAGGAGAAACCAGAATATAATGTTGTGTTTCTTGGGCTGCCGCCTTCGAAACTGTGTCGCAATTGACAGAACAGCAAATTTTTCTATTTTGTCATTCCCGCGAAGGCGGGAATCCAGAGCTGTTTGAAGGCGTTCGGTTTCTGGATGCCGGATCAAGTCCGGCATGACAGGCAGATTTTAAGTACTTTTTTGGATTCTGACACAGCCGCCTTCACGGGAGCGACGGGTTGTCGGCAGGGAATTCGGTGTATTCTTTTTATAGAAGAAGTTCAGGACTCAGCCTGGCTTGCAGCCGCAGATGCCAGCGCGCGCAGAATAAAATAGCAGGACGTGGCGCCTGCGTCCTGGTGACCGATGGTTCTCTCCCCCAGGCGGCTGGCCCGGCCCATTTTGGCCAGCATGTCCGTGGTGGATTTCATTCCCTTCTCAGCGGCCTGCTCGAAATTCGCCAGGGCCTCGGGCAGGGAAAGTCCATCCTTTGCGCCCTGCTCCAGAGCGCGTACCGCCGGAGCAAGGGTATCGAGCAGGGTTTTGTCTCCCGGGCTGGCTTTGCCGATATCCAGGATGCCCTGTTCGGCTGTTTGAAACATACGCACCAGATCACCCAAACCCAGCTCGCTTTTTCCGGCACTCTCCTGGGCCATTTTAAGAAAAAAGGTTCCGTAAAGGGCTCCCATGGCGCCACCCACGGAGTTTAACACCACCATGCCGACATCATTAAACAGTGTGTTCATATCTGCGGCCGTGCTTTGAGCCAGCTTTTTTTTAACTTCCCGGAAGCATTTGGCCATGTTGACACCGTGGTCGCCGTCACCGATGGCCCCGTCCAGTTCCGACAGGTAGTCTTTTTCAGTTTCGATGGTGTCGCACATTGCTTCCAATGCCTTGTGCATCCGGGGTGTTGATATGGTATCTGTCATTTTTTCCTCTATTATTGAATCTTGATTATTATTTCTTCGAAAACAATGATTTGTTCTTTTTTCTGTTCACCTGGTTCGCGTTAGGGCAACATTTTATAGCAAGGCGTATCGGCCGCTGCCGCCAGCAGATCCTTTAATTCATCATCCAGCTTCATCAGGGTTACCGAAAAGCCTGCCATCTCCAGGCCGGTGAAAAACTCGCCCACGTAGGAGCGACCGACGGTTATCTCTCTTTCATCCAGCATCTGTTTGACTTTACGGTAGCAGATGTAGAGTTCCAGCTGCGGCGTCCCCCCCAGGCCATTGATCAGAACGGCCACCTCATCGCCGGCTTGAAACGGCAGGTCGTCGATCACTTTCAGGGTCATCTTTGCGGTAATCTCATCGGCCGTCATCATCTTGATCTTGGCAGTTCCGGCCTCACCGTGATGGCCGACAGCGAATTCCATTTCATCTTCAGCCAGGGTAAAGGTTGGCGAGCCTTTGGCGGGCACTGTGCAGGGAGATATGGCTACCCCCAGGGTTCGGGTGTTGGCGTTAACCTTTTCGACCGCGGCCTTGCATTCTTCCAGGCTGCCGCCGGCAGCGGCCCTGGCCCCGGCGACTTTCCAGCCGAAGAAAGCACCGACGACTCCCCGGCGTTTGTGAGCTTCTTCTTTAGGGCCTGAGCCGACGTCATCGGTTGAGATCACCTGCGCCACCGGTATACCGGCGGCTTTGGCCATGTCGGCCGCCAGCTGAAAGTTCATCACGTCACCGGCATAATTACCCAGCAGGAAGAGCACACCTTTGCCGCCGTCGGCCGCCTTGGCGGCTTCAAAACAGGCCAGCGGAGGCGGAGAGGTGAAAATTTCGCCCACCGCAACAGCATCCAGCATCCCCCGGCCGATAAATCCGATAAAGGCCGGTTTGTGACCGGACCCGCCGCCGGTAATGACGCCCACTTTGCCCGCCACCGGAGCATCGACCCTGACAACGGTTCGCGCGGCATCTAGTTTGCGAACATACCTTTTGTGAACATCCAGAAAACCTTCCAACATCTCATCAACTACATCATAAGGATCGTTTATGAACTTTTTCATGTTTCCCCCTTGTAAATCGTAAAATAAAAAATCCCAAATTCGAGGCAAAACAATAATTTGGTGCTTGGAATTTGGGATTTTTTTCCTTTCTATCTGTCGCCTGAAGTATTTTAAAACCGTTTTGTTGCTTAACTATGACTATTTCTCATGCTCCCTCGCATACTCACAAATTCTCTGTATTTTGGGCTCCGAACGTCCGCCGGGTGAATATTGCGAATCCATCCAGATGGACACCAGGCTTTTGGCGAGTTCCATTCCCGTGACCTGTTCGCCCAGGGTCATGATGTTGACGTTGTTGCTTTTAATGGACCGCTCGGTGGAATAGGCATCCGAGCACAGGGCGGCGTATGCCCCCGGCACTTTGTTGGCGGCGATGCTCATGCCGATGCCGGTGCCGCACATCAATATCCCGCGGTCGTGTTTGCCGGCAGCGACGGCTTCCGCTACGTCAATGGCCACATTGGCGTAGATCGGATCGTCGCTGCCATAATCTTCGCATTCATAGCCCAGGTCGGCCAAATGCTTGATGATGGCTTGTTTGAGCCCGGTGGCATTGGGATCGCAACCGATAGCTATTTTTTTCATTTCGTCTTTTCTCCGATTTTTTTAGTTTCAAACAGGCAGAAATTAGTCGCTTTTCTGAATTGCGACCCAGTCTGTGCAGCGGCAGCCAACGGCTCAACCGGCTAGCGCCTGTTTCACATAGTTAACCGAACCTGTCATCACCCGGCGAATCTCCGCCAGATCGACGGGCTGCGATGCTCTTCGGGGAGATGCATCCGGCGCGCGGGTGACCCTGAGAGGAATCTCCAGAGACAGGGGCACGGAATCGGAGACAGCTGCCAGTTCCTTCAATATCGTTTGATAGTCGATGATGCCCTTGCCGATCTCGGTAAAATACCAGCCTGAGTCATCTTCGGCCACATCCTTGATGTGGAAATGAGCTGTCTGGGCCAGTACCTGTTTGTAATCCTGCTCCGGCTTTAATTTGCCAAAGCAGTGAGACAAAAGATTGCCGAAATCATAATTTATTTTCACCGCGGCCAAACCGATCTCGTCAATGGCCCGGGCAGCCGGTTCAGCGGAGTCGATCACATTGGCCTTGCCGTCGCCCGGATTCTCGAGAGCGATTATCATATCCAGGGATTCGGCCGCGCGCCCCAAAACCGCGATGTTTTCCATGAATCGGTTTTTATTGGGCAACGGGGCGGCATTCGAGATGATATATTGCGCCCCTAATTTGCTGGCAAAGGCCATCCGCTTTTTGAATATATCAACAATTCCCTCCCGTGATAAATCCACATGGGAAGAAAAAGACATGCACGCCAGCCCGCACTCAGCCAGAAGGGCGGAGATTTTGGCGGCGTTTTCGTCGTTGAAATAATCTTCGGTAAACGGATCCGTGTAACCTTCTATAAACGCGATTTCCACCAAACCCACGCCGGTCATTGATATTTCGCCAAAAATGACTTCAAGATCGTAGCCGTCGTAAGCTGCCGTGCTGATAATTAAGGGGTTGCCCATAGTGGTTATAACTTTCCCAAGGCTAGTTCTTCAAATTCAGCGGTACGGGCACTTTGGGCCTGGTACAGATAATCCTTGCTTCCAATCTGGCCACCTTTAAATGCCATCTCCAGTCCATTTAATCCGGGTTGTTTGCTGTATACGTAGCACAGGGGCGCAGCGATTCCGATCGGTTTGGAAACCTGTAAAGCTTCTATTTGAAGGAATTGCTGTATCCTTCCTGCCGTATCGCCTCCGGCGATCACCAGCCGCTTTACCTGTGAATTGCCAACGATATCACGCGCCATGTCACCCAATTCGTCACCTAGTGTTTCGTTGGCTTCGGTATCCGTCAAGGATAGTTTTGCGGTCATCTCCTCCATGGTCTTTATTCGGTCATCCTGCGGTCCGATAGCGGTATGCAGGATGACCGAGTGACCCTTCGCCAGTGCTTTGAGGGCCCGGGCGACAATTTTTTGTTTTGCAGCAACTTGTTTATCGGAATCCAGCAGATCCCGGGGATCTACTGCGACATCAACAAAACCGTTTTTGCGGGCCCATCGTATCTGCTCTCCGGTTACGGTGGCACAGCTTCCGGAGAGGACCAGAAGGGGTCCCTTATCCGTTCCCACCTTATCAGGTAACCGCATTTTGTCACGCTCCGGCAAGAGTCCGGCCTCGTTGCAGGCAGCCGCCAAACCATACCCCAACTCCTGAGACCCCACGAAAAACAACGGTTTAATTTTAGAAGTCCTACCGAAAATCGTACCACAGACTGTATTTAAATCCTTATCAGAAATACAATCGAAAAAAATGATCGGCAATCCGGCGGCAACAAATTTGTCGATTTGTGAATTTATCCGCGCCGGCCCGGCGTTTATATCCAGGATATTTATAAGGCCAATTCTTAATTCAGTCTGTTGGGCCAGATGCCTGCACAGATCCGCTTCTTGCATTGGGGTTACCGGGTGTTTGGACATGGATGGATGCCGATCCAGACGAAAGATTTCACCGCTGCCCACAGCCGCGAAATGGTTGCCGAACACCGTATGGCGCCCGAGTTTCGGTGCGGCCGCCAGCACCGGCACAAATTCCGGCGAAAAGATTTCCCGGCCGAGCTCAATTGCCTTGCCGATGTTGCCCACCCGGACGGAAGAATCAAAGGTGGAGCATACCTTATAAAGATAGATGGGGGCCCGATAGGATTCCATGACAAGAAATACCGGTGTTAACGCTTGCTTGATGACATCAGCGGACAGCGTACGCGCCGTGCCCAGGATTCCCACGGCCCGCACCCGGGGGAAATGACGTTTCAGGTAGGACGGTGAGGGCGGGTTGGTAAAAATGACCGTGGGCACCTCTGACTGAGTTAAGGTTTCGGCAGTGGCCGTCGTACCGCTGAAGTCATCTCCATAAAATCCGATCAGTATTCTTTTGTTATCCATGGGTTCATATCCCGCCCCAGGCTTCAATGGCCACCTTCAGCTCCTGGCCCAGCTCTTGACCTTCCAATCTTCCGTATTTCATCATCAGATCGATCCCCTGCCGGAATGCTCTGGCCCCGGCTGCTGCCCCCATGGGATGGGCGTGAATGGCCCCACCGGCACCGATGATAAAATCGAGGCCGAGGTCATTAAATAATTTGGGGATGTGCCCTTGCTTGATGCCCCCCCCGATAATAGCCCAGACTCCGGGCATGTCATGAAAGGGGCTTCTGAGGCCGTGAACGATCTGGATATACTTTATATAATTGAGTGAAAATTTCCCGTAAGGTGTAGGAATACAGAGCAGATCCACGCCGGCCAGCCGAGCCAACTTGCCGTAAAGCAGCGCGGAACTGATTCCGTGCCAGGGACTGGCATACAGTGCTCCGCCGAAATCGAGGTGCGCCAAGATCGGAACTTTTATTTTGGGGTTGCGGCAAAGGGAGGTGATCAGCCCGAGGCCCGCCGGCAGGTAGTTTACCAAAATTGCGTTGGCCCCGTTGTCCACAGCCGCCTCCGCCAGTTTAATGCATCTTTCGGGTTCGTCGGTGACGTTGACCGCATACAGTTTTTTTTCTCCCGTCTCCTTTTCGGCTTTTCGCAATTTGGGCATGTAACGGTCGACACGTTGCAACACCGGTGACAGTTCCGTATTTCCCAACACTTCATCATCTTTGATGATATCCGTTCCCCCCAAGGCGGCCTGGTAGAGCAATTCAGCTCCCTGCTCCGGAGTGATTCCGGTTGAAGGCTTAACCATATTGTTTAACAGGGGCCTTGCAGTAACGCCCAGGAGCTTGCGGATACCTCGGATTCCAAAACGCGGTCCCGGAAATTTCTCAACGAACGCTTTAGGAAATTGCACATCCAGCAGCTTGATGTCTCCGATCATGGAGATATTGCCGAAAATGGTGGTTAGCATCATCGGAATCTGGGGGCCGAAATTTTGCCAGGGAAATCCAAGGCGAATGATGAACGCGCGGGCACCTTCAGGAGAATTGGTGAACTGTTCTGTGTCCGGTATTTCAGATATGCTGAGCACCTTGCCGCGGAACCTTTGATTGACAACCGTTTCGCCCGGTACACGGATCCAGGTTCCGGTAGTTTGCTCAGCGGCCATCATAACGGCCAGCTTTAGAATCTCTTCGGGATCCTTTAGCTCTTTTCGCAGAAGATAGGTTCCAATTAGATAATCATCAGCATCGGGACTTTCCGGTAAAATAAAATGATCTAAATCGATCATCGGTCTCATCCTTATTTTAGGCCGCTAGATACCCATCATCATGCGAGCCTTGTCCGGTGCCACGACTTCCCGTCCGACTGACCGCGCAGCGCGGGCCACCTCTTCAACCAGCTCCGCGTTAGACCGGGCGCGCTTTCCCGAGGATAGAAAGGGTCCATCCTCATAACCGACCCTGATATGACCGCCTTTTTCCAAAGCCCTCATAAAGCCGTTAACCCCTCTGGCATGGTGACGGGTCAGGAACCAGATGCTGTTATCTGGGAGTTCCTTCAAAAAAATGTCAAGATATCTGTCCCGGTACGGCAAAGCATTGGGGACATCTAAAACCAGGCCAAAAGTATACGGCGGTGAAATTAAGCCCTTGTTGACAAGTTTGGGCACACAGCTGAAATGAGAAAGATCGAAACAGTCGAGAAAGGGCACCAGATTTTTTTTCTTCAATTGCTCAGCATACAGGAATATGTCAGCAATTTTATTATTATAGACACCATCCCACAAGTTGATGGAGCCCAAATTCAAAGACCCCATCTCCACGCCCGGCACCGTAAAGGAAATGCATCGTTGTTCCAGGGTGTGTTCCGGTGCACCGCCGGTAGAACCTTCTATGATGATGGGACAGTTTGCCCGGATTTTTTCGATATCCCTTTGAAAAAGACCTGGATCTATCGTTTGCAAACCGTTTTCATCCCGTACATGCAGATGGGCGATTGCGGCCCCGGCGTTATAAGAATCGATTACTTCCTGAGCAACATCCATTTTGCCGGGAAATTTTTCTTCCTGCTTTTCCCCCGGATAGGGTGCCACACATATAATTAATTCATCCATAACAGTTTATCCTTTCTCTATTTTAAGGAGAAGATTTGGGACTCAATAAATTTCCATGTTTGCAGATAATCACTGCCTGCAATCAGTTCATTCAACTCGTCAATGTCGATCCGTTCCAGCAGGTTCCATATCTTGTTGGATATCCTGCTGTTGGCTTCAAATGTTCCGGTGATGTCCCAGCGGGTGGGCGATGTATCAGAGGTCAGATAGTCGTTGTAGCCGTATTTTTTGAGGTAGTACAGAAACTCGACATATTCCAGAAAATGTTTGGTGCCGCAAAAATAATCCCAGTCCCATCTGCCGTCGTTGTCATTGATATGGACATAGCATTTGTAAGGGCTTTCAGCCAGCATGACAAAGGCTTCGGCTGGATTTTCATTGCCGTACATCGAATGCCCGAAATCAAGGGTCACCCCCATGTTCTGGTTCTGGATATCGTTGAGCAGGCAAAGGGCCTTGGCCGCGGTGTCGACAAAACAGTGCCCCCTGGTTTCACTGGGCTTGTACTCGATAAAAAGCGGTATGGCCGGGTTGTGGGCCCCCGCCTCGCCGAAGGTTTCCACCAGGTATTTCCAGGTTTGGGCGTAGTTATACTGGAAGGAGAATTCATAGCCGTCACCCAGCGGGCAGCAGGTTACTTTGTCGGCGCCGACGGCCGCGGCAAAATCTTTGGCTTCTTTGATAAACTGAACTGCCTTCTGGCGAATCTCTTTATTGTGGGATGTCAGTCCACCGTTGCGAAACTCAGGCTCGGCTTTTACATTGACATTAACGGCGGCAATATTTAAGCCGTGCTTTTTCAGCAGTTTGCGGGTCAATTCCGGATCATTGACCTCATAAGGGTAAACAATTTCAACCCCGTCGTATCCATTGATATCGGTCATCAACTTAAACTTCTGGTCCAGATCGAGAGGTTCGTTATATTCGTGGAAACGATCTTTGGTTTTCGATAGAAAGCCAGTTATAATTGCCATCTTCAGCATTACATCCTCCTTGTTACGCCCTATTGGTGTTTTACCCGATTGAAGCGTGTTGTCAATTGGCCGGCTGCAAGTCGTCGGCCTGTTTTAAAATCGTTTCGATAAATGCCCTTCCCTGGCCATATTCCTGTCGCACAGCTGCCGGTGGGCAGATGATTTCAATATCAAAAGATCCCTGGTAGCCGGATGCTTTAAGGCCGCCGATGATTCCCGGCCAATCGATAGAGCCTGTTCCGGGCCTGAGTGATAAATTATCGTATCCGAAATTATCGCAGAAATGGGTTCCCAGGATTTGGCCGTTGAGTTTGGCCGGAATCAGGTGAAGGTTTTCCTTGGCGGCCCAGGCATGGCCGGTGTCAAAGTTTAAACCCAGGGAATCTGTTTGGAGCTGATCGCACAGACGCAAAAAGCCGTCAATCCCGCCGATGACGGCTGACGGCATGATCTCCAGGGCCAGGCGCCGGCCGGCCCCTTCGACCATTTCGAGTAATCGTCCGATTTTTTCAACACAACGATTAAACAGGGAGATATAGTCACTGCGCCGGACAATCCCTTGAGCGTCAAAGGCTCCGAGTGGTATGGTAACGATCGAGCAGTCTTCAAATTGATCAACGATTTGCAGAACAGAATCGATTTCCACCAATCCCGAATCGGACATCACACTTGGCGTGTTGCTGAAGGCTTTCAGCATAAAATGAGCTACAAATTGAGACGGCCGCAGCCCGTGTTCCTGCGAACACCGCCGGACCTGCCGGCTGCCGCCATTTACCCAGCCAGCCAGGTCTTCCAGGTGGAAGACTTCCAGCTGAAATTGCTGAAATCCGAGTTCGAAAATTTCAGCCAGTCCTTCACACACGTCGGATGGCGTAAATCGATCGGTGTACCGTGATATAAAATAAGCCGGTGATACCCCTGTCAATTTGTGTTCCTCTTCGCAAGCCTTATCAAAATCAATTGGGTCTATTTTTTCTCGGACGGTTTGCTGCTGATTTTAGGCAGCAGCTCTATTTTGGCGGCTCGGCCTGGAAATATTTTGCCGACAATTTTATTTTTATAGTGTTTAATGAATTGAAACTGGCTTAATACCGTCCACACAATAATCAGAAAAAGAACCAGCGCCACCGGCCGGGTGAAAACCGGTAGAAAACTCCCCTGGGATACCATCAGGGCCCTTCGCAGGTTCTCATCCGCCATGGGACCAAGAATAACGCCGATCACCAGCGGAGCAATGGGGTACCCCATTTCGATCAGAAAATAACTGATAAACCCCACCGGCAGCATGAGATACAGGTTGTAGATGTTCATCCCCAGGGCATAGGAGCCAATGATACACAGGACCCCGATGATGGGCATGAAAATCTGGGTCGGTATCCGCAGCACCTTAACCACCTGCTTGGCCAACAGCATTCCCACCACCCACATCGACAACGATGCCATTAAAAGGATGGCGGCGACCTCTATAATGAAGCCGGGATGTTCAAAATTAATCATGGGCCCCGGTGTGACGCCGTGCAGCATGAGTGCCCCGAGCAGCATGGCCGCGGGGGGGCTGCCCGGTATGCCGAGATTCAAGAGCGGTATCATGGCGCCGCCCACGCAGGCATTGTTGGCGACCTCCGTGGACAGCACTGCCGTGTATTCACCTTTGCCGAATCGTTCCGGGTGTTTGGATGCATTTTTGGCGGCCCCGTAGGAAACCCAGGCGGCAATATCCTCACCGATTCCCGGAACCGCGCCGATGCCGACACCGATCAGGGCGGCTCGAATAATTTTGGGGATGTTTTTTAAAATGGTACCGAATTCGGGCAAAATTCGCTGAAACTTCTGGGTCTCGCCGATCTGAAACTGGTCCTTGAGAATCTGAATGATCTGGGGGATACCGAAGGCGCCGATCAAGACGGGCACCACTTCTACGCCGCTGTCAAGTTCAGGGATGCCGAAAGTAAACCGGGGGTAGAACTGCAGCATGTCACGTCCTACACAGGCCAGAAAAAGCCCCAAAAACCCGGCTATCCAACCCTTGATGACCAAATCCGGACTGGTCAGCGTGCCGGAGATGAGTATCCCGAAAAAGGCCAGGAGAAAAAATTCAAAAGACGTAAACTGGAGTGCGAAAAAAGATATCATCGGAGAAATGCAGACCAGAAACAGCATGCTGATGATCGTACCAATGGCCGATGATGTGGTGGTCAAACCAATGGCTTTGCCGCCTTCTCCCTTGAGGGCCAGGGGATATCCGTCCAGCGCGGTGGCCGCCGAGGCGGCCGTGCCGGGGATATTTATCAGAATGGATGAATAGGAACCACCGTAAGTGCCACCGACGTAGATTGACAGCAGACACAACATGGCGGTAGCCGTGTCCATGCCGTAGGTCATGGTTGTCAAAAGCGCCACGCCAAGGGTTGAGGTCAGCCCCGGCATCGCCCCGAAAATAATTCCCAAAAGAACGGAGCCAAAAAGAATGGCGATATGGAGAGGGTCAGAGGCGATTTGAAACGCGGCCTGAAAGAAAAACCCGATGCGCTCAAATAAGACCATGGAATCTTTATCCCTTCATTAAAATTCGAAGTACCACAAGTAATCCGTAACGGCCACAACCAGGCCTTCGGACGGCATCGGCACCAGGAGAAAATATTTGAAGATCATGCCGACGACAAACGGAGAGACGAAGGCGACGATCATTGCGATCCTGTATTTTTTTCGCAGCAGCGGGTTGCCGCGAACCAGCAGCCAGGCATAGACACTGTATGACACAAGAAAACAGATTGTCAGAATATCAGCCGCAAATGGTACGATCCTGCCCAGGGGATCATTGAGCCCGAGGGCAAAATAAAGAATGAGAACAATGATGCCCGCCAGGTAGAAGAAGAAAAGTTTTTTTAGAAGGATGGCATCGTCAAGGTAAAATGAGGTGATGAAAACCACCAGGAATAAGAAGGCACTTAGAAAGAAATCAATTCGTGGAATTGTCAGGAAGACGAAGGATAGAAACAAAACAACGATGAAGTAATACCGTAGATTGGATAGGGAGTTTAAAAACTGGAGAAGATTTTTGCTCAACAACCAGCGAACGGTTTGACCAAAGGCCTTGAAACCGACCGTCTTCAGGGCTATTCGGCAGAGCAGGCCGCCTAACAGCATGATCATGCACCCCACAAACAGTGGGAAAATTGCCGGAGAAACATACCAGACGTTTTGGACTCCGCCCCAGCTGTCTTTCATGGGCATCTTTAACGCCTGCAGAATTATCCATAATCCGAATAGGAATATAGCCGCGCCCGAATAAATATCTGTCTTGCGCAGTTTGTCTTTTTCCATCATGGTATTGGTTACCTTAAATTAATGGTTGTATGAATTCCAGGGCTTGCCTAAGTGAGAGAAAGCCGGGTACCGGATCGCACCCGGCCTTCTTCAGATGGTTAGATTTACGGTTTCGGAATATCCAGGGAAGCCGGATCTACTTTGGCCGCCTTCAGTTCCCACAGCGTCCAGGCAAAATTGGATTGGAGTGCGTCAAAAACCTTTCTTGACTCTTCCCCCGTCTTACCCGACAGCAGGTAGTAATTATCTTTGGCCCAGCTTTTCACCTTGTCGGTGGCCATTGCTTTATTAAACGCATCCACGAGCACCGCTTTACGGTCCGCCGGGACGTCGGCCGGAATCGCAAATCCGATGGCCTGTGAGATCGGCAGGTATTTGGACAGTCCGGGATATGAGTCAAAAGATGACGGGATCGTTCCCAATCCTTCAACTTCGAATGGTTCCGGAATCAACATGGCCAGCGGTCGCAGTTTACCGCCGCGCAGCAGTTGCTGTTGCTCAGCCAGGGAAGTGACCACCACCGACACTTCACCGGCCATGGCGGCATTCTGGCTGGGAGCAGAACCGTTATAGGGGATGAAGTTGAATTTGGCACCGCTACCGTTTTCCAGGGCCAGTAAGTTGAGGTGATGAATTGAACCGGCTGCACTGGCTCCTGCTTTGATGCTGCCAGGGTTTGATTTGGAGGCTTCAATAAGATCTTTCAGTGATTGATACGGCGAGTTGGGTGTGACGGAGATTATATCCGGCGACCCACCAACGATAAAGACATCCCAAACATTAAAATTTTTATCCCAGCCGCCCTGGACTCCGGCAGTGACATTGGATTCGGACAGGCCGGTTAAGGTGTATCCGTCATGGGGCCTGGAATAACCATACATCATGCCGACGGATCCACCCACGCCGCCGGTTTTGTTGATTACATTGATATTGACCCCTAAAAATTGTTGCATTTCAGCGGCGATAATCCGATTGCAGGTATCGGTTCCGCCGCCCGCACCCCAGACAACCGCCAAGGTGATATTTTGTTTGGGAAAATCGGCGGCATAAACACCGGTTACCATCGTCAAAAGCAGAACTAGACCAATAAGCAGTATCTTTCTCATAGCTAAACCCTCCTTCAATCTTGTTGTTTGGCAGATTCGATAATGGACCACGTTGGCCCCCTCTTGCTAATTAGCCTTGAAATCGGCTAATAAAAAAAATGGATTTTTACCCCAAATTTCTTTTTAATCACCTCCTTTCCGGTTAAGCTATTGCGCATTTAAGTTCAATCTCATTCGGGCTTCCATCTGCAGGTGTTAAAGTGATCCGAAACATTCATTCCGGGCGGCACCAGGGCATCACAAAATTCCAGATCGGATGGGTCCAGATGAACATCGCTGGCCGCCAGTAAATCGTTGAAATGCTCCCAGGTTCGCGGGCCGATGATGGCTCCGGAAATTCTCGGCTGGTGCAGGATCCAGGCCACCGCCAGCTGCGGCAGGGTACAGCCCTTTTCAGCTGCTCGTTTTGCCAGTTGCTGTGAGACGTTGATGCCCTTTTGAGTAATGCGCTCGGCGTAAATTTCCTTGAAGGCTCCGCGGCTGCCGGCCGGCAGGTTGCCGGCATCCCGGTAGCGACCGGCCAGAACGCCCTGTGCCAGAGGGGACCAGGAAATAATGCCCAGGTCATATTCCCGGCACATGGGGACAATTTCGGTTTCAATCCGGCGATCGAGCAAATTATAAGGCGGCTGCTCGCAGACAAATTTGGGATAGTGGTGTTTATCAGCGATCCAAATGGCTTCCACCACTCGCCAGGGCGGGTGGGTGGAGCAGCCGACATGTCTGACCTTACCCTGCCGGACCAGCAAATCCAGGGCGGCCAGGGTCTCTTCCTGGGGGACGTTGAAATCGGTGCGGTGGAGAAAATAAATATCGATGTAATCCGTTTTCAGGCTGCGCAGGCTGTTGGCGCAGCCTTCCAATATGTGATGTCTGGAATTGCCGCTGTCGTTGGGCCCGTCTCCCACAGGCAGGAAAACTTTGGAGGTGATAAAAACCTCCTTTCGTTTTCCATTGACCCTGAGGGCTTCACCGATGACGCGCTCGCTTTCCCCCCCGGCATAGACATCGGCACAGTCGAGAATATTGATGCCGGCATCGATGGCGGCATCGATGATCCTAAAGGAATCCTGTTTAGGAGTCTGATTGCCGAAGTTCATGGTACCCAGTACCAGTTCGGAAATTTTCAGACCCGATCGGCCCAGACGGCGGTATTCCATTAAATCATTCTCCGGCAGAATGTCAGGCGCTCATCCTGAAATCCTGCTGTTGATTCTCGACTTCCTGTTTTAGCGTTGCAATGGTTTTCATAAAATGCAACCGCATTAAATTTTCGGCCGCATCAGAATCCCTATCGCTGATGGCTCTGATAACGGACAGATGCTCATGAATCGTTTCGTTGGGGGATCTTACCAATCCTTCCGAGGAGATGACCTGATAGCTGAAGCTGATAATGTTATAGGTCTGCAGGATGCTTTTTAAGAATTCCTTGGTGGCAACGTCGACCACAAAATTATGGAAACTGCGGTCCTCTCTGGAATATGCTTTGTAGTCAAGGATATCCGAAGACGGATCAAATTGGTTAAAGAATTTGTTGAGCCGGTTTATCTGGGAATCGGTAATATGGTGGGTGGCCCGTCTGGCTGCCAGGCCTTCCAAAACTTCCCGCAGTTCAAAAATGCTGATCATTTCCTGCATGCTGAAAAAGCGCACAAAATATCCCCGGCGCGGTTTGGCCTCGACCAGTTTCTCCTGCTCGAGGTATTTGATGGCACTGATCAGCGGGGTTCGGCTGATGCCCAGCTCCCGGGCCAACTTCTCCTGGGGGATCTTATCGCCCGGAAGGAGCTTGCGGTCGATAATCATGTTCTTGAGGATTAGATAGGCTTTTTGATCCAGGTTCTCGTGCTCTGCTCCCAGGTTGACCATCGCTGCATCCTTTCTGACGTTATAGGCGGGTATTTCGGAAAATGTTAAACAATCTGTTATTAGGAATGATTATTGTTTGAATTTTGAATATTGTATTTTGTATTCAAAATTCAATATCGTTTTCGGAAGGTCTTGTCAATAAATAATTTGTAAAAATATTAATAATTATTTCATTTAGTTATACTATTTAGCCCAAAAAAGCAGGTTTCGTCAGAGATGGGTGGGTGGATTCCAATAGGCAGAAGATACACTCGTGAGCGGTCAGCCCGGGAACTGTTGTTTAAACGCCTCGATCTTTGCTTGCGGTGGTTCTCCGATTCCCAGGGCGAAGTTTTCGCACATTTCGTAAACACGCAACAATCCGTTTTTATGATGGTAGATTTCCACTTCGGCCGGTGACGGATGGATCACTTCGGCAGCCGTTTGGTCGGCATAAGAAGCAGTCAGTTCGTTCCACGAGATTTTGGAGCCTTTTTGATTGAGGCTGCAGTGGGCGGCCCGGATGGCGGCCCCCAGGGCGGCGCTTTCCTTGGTCTCAAATGAGCATACTGCGGTGCCGAACACCCGGGATATCACCTTGAGCAGGCCGTGATTTTCCGAACCGCCGGCAGTCACGACAATGCTTTGGGGACGCCGGCCCGTCCAGCCCGAATGCCGATACATGGCCATGGCCTGGGCCTCGGCCACCGCACGCACATTGGCGCTGGCATCTTCTTCTGAAAGTCCGCCGAACCGCAGCACTTCCGGTTCCAACACCAAAGGCGTGATCTCCGGCATAAAATAAGGCAGCATAATTCGACCGTTGTTACCGGGGGGCGCCTGCATCAAAATTTCCGAGAAATCATCCCAGCTCAGCCCGTAACGGTCTTTGACCTGTTCCCGGGCCAGGCTGCCGTTTTTAAAGCAGATCAGAAACATGTAGTTGCCGTCTGCGGCACCAAAGATATGGCCGGTAGATCTATGCGTGTCTTTCAACGCGGGCGTGTACCCGAAGTATGTGTCGCTGGTACCCAGGCTGATCGCATGTATTTGAGGTTTTCCAATCAGGCCCAGGCCGACCAGGCTGCAGGGATTGTCCCCGGAACCGACGATGACCTCGGTTTGGGGATCAAAACCGTATCTTGCTGCCAGATAGGAAGACACGTTAGCGACCACTTCATCTTTGACAAGCAGTGCCGGCAGCCGTTGCTCTAAATCCGGGGCCGTGGCCGTCACTGCGGCCGGACTCCACCGGCCGGCTTGAATGTCGGCCAGGTTTGTCCCGAAGCCGTCACCGGCGTCCACCGGGGCCGGGTTGCCGACCAGCAGCGAAGTCACAAAAGAACTGATCAGGGCAATGTGGGTGGTTTCCCTGTATCCTGCGGGATTTTCTTTCCAGAATTTTCGAATCTGCGGTGCGGCAAACCTTTCGGTTGCAGCCGATCCGGTCAGCCGGGCCAAATTGAGATCGCCGCCCAAAGATTCGGTAATTTCCCGGCATTCATTATTTGTGCTTGAATCCATCCAGATCGGAGACGTGTTTCTGGAAAAAACATCTTTCAATTGACCTGCAAACGCTTTTGACGGTTCCAGCCGGGACAATGCAGTTCTAAAGTTTTGATTCAGGTAAACGGTTCCATGCTGCTGGGCCGACACGCCGATGCCGCCAATTTTTCTGGATAGCCCCCCTTGATTCAGCCATTCCAGCATGTCATCCAGCGCTTCGATCCACATTCGGGGATCGACATGGGCAACTCTGGGATCATCGCCAATGATGACCCCATCGCTGGTTTGATAGGACGGGTAGCGGCTGTCGAAATGAACGGCATGCCGCCGGAGGTCGCCGGTGCCAGGCTCGATGACAACAGCTGTCAGGCTCTGGGTGCTGAGATCCAAACCTAGAAAGCAATTTTTAGCCATGGCCGGTTCCTTAATTTCAAAAGTTTAAATCTGATTGATAATGCAAAGCAGCGCCGGCAGTACAACAACCAGCAGGGCCGTGCTGAAAAACCAGCACGAATTGGCCAGGTCCAGATCCAGGTCGTAGATGGACGGTGGTATCAGGGCGTTAAAGGCCACCGGCATGGAAGAAAGAATGATGACGACTTTGAGGGGCAGGCCGCCTTCGATCTTGCCAAAGCCCAACAGGTAGGCCAGTGAGGTCGCCAGGACCGGCACCAGGGCAAACTTGATGACAGCCACCGAAACGCATTCCGGCAGGTAATTGCGGACCCGCCTGAACTTCATCGCCAGGCCAATGGACGACAGCAGCATGATGGTTGCCAGCGGGACAAAACCGGAAATAACGATTTTAAAGAATCCGGGGCGGGGAACACCAATGCCATTCAGGATAGCGCCAAGGACGATACTGGTTAAGGCGACAATGATAAAGGGATCCCTGGTCAGGCGTTTAATTCGATCAAGGATCCTTTCTTCCTGGGTGCTGCGGCTGTAGTATTTGGCAATGGGAAATCCGATGGAATAATAGAATAATTCCTCGAATAATTTATAAATGGCCACCAGCGCAAAACCTGCCTCACCCAGAAAAACAAAGCAGACCAGAGCGCCGACGGCTCCGATATTTGTAAAAGAGCCGCAACCAAACAGGGCGCCTGTCTTTTTAGGCGCCAGGCTGAGCATGTGCGCAACCCCGAGAGCCAGTCCACCCCCGGTCAGCAGGGCGAAAAGTCCGACAAACGGCAGTGCAATCAAGCCGACATTTTTTATACTTACCACCCAGATTGCGCCCACAATTGCCACCGGATTCAAGAAAAGCAGGGCGATTTTCTGGAGCAGTTTTCTCAGGTCATCAATCGGGATCGGCAATTTGACGAGTTTGCGATTGATAAGGATTTGAAAGATATAACCCAGTGCAAGTCCGAATATGATAATTCCGAATGAATAGAAAAACTTTGCCATCCTAACCCTTTCGCCCCCAGCGGGGATGCCGGCCGGACTCCTCCAATTACGATCATCGCTGCCTGAATTGTTTGAATAAAGGGCTATACAATAGGAAGCTGCAATACTGCAATAAATTTTCGGCTGGCTTTGCATTCATTTTCGGTTCAATTGTGGTTTCGTGCCCAACTCAAATCAAACATATTGGATAAAGTATTGACAAAGGGTTGCATTGCAAACTACAAATTTTTTCCGATAATAAAAGAATGAACACCTTGTACCGGCTCACAAAAAACGGAGGTCGTTTAAAATGATAACCAGAGCAGAACAAACAGAAGCACAGAGGCATGCAGCAAAAATGATCCGCCGGGCGGGAATTACGATAACAGATGCTGAGGCGAACAGCATCGAGGTCGTTGATTTTGGGCTGAGCAATCTCGATCGAGAAGGTGTCCAGGTTCTGACCCTGGTTCAGACCGAACGCATCAGTGTCAAGGTCCTGGTGCTTTTTCCCAACCAGACCGAACCTGAACACTGGCACCCGCCGGTGGGAAATGACCCGGGCAAGGAGGAAACCGTGCGCATCATCGCGGGGACTGTTTATTTTTACATTCCGGGTCAAGACACCTTTAAAAGGGGCTTTATTGTTCAAGGTAAGGATGATTGCTACACCATGCGCAAAGAAGTCGCCATGAAGCCGGCCGACCAGATCACGCTGGCCCCGGGCACAAAGCACTGGTTTCAGGCCCGGGAAGAAGGGGCTGTTATGTACAGCTTTTCCACCATCGCCAGAGATGCGTTAGATGGTTTTACAGATCCGGATATTGAGCGGATTACAGAAATAGTTGATTAATAAGGCAGAAGACAGAGGACCGACAGCAGAATACAGAAACACCGGATCTTTTGTTACCCGTTATCATCTTTTTTCAAATCGTCGGGATTATGCACCGGCAAGGAGATGGTAAAGGTGGTTCCTTCCCCCACCTGGCTTTTGACCTCGATATCCCCGCCATGATCCTCGATAAAGCCGTAACAGACGGAAAGACCCAGGCCGACGCCCTTGACCTCCCCCTTGGTGGTAAAAAAGCTGTCAAAAATTTTATCCAGGTGCTCTTTTCGGATGCCGGTGCCGGTGTCGACTATTTCCACGTAAACTTTAGCGGTGTCCCCGCTGGTGACCACCGACAGGGTGCCGCCCCCGGGCATGGCATCCCGGGCGTTGGCCACCATGTTCAAAAATACCTGGCGTAGCTGATTTTTGGAGGCCTTTACCAGGCCCAACCCCTCTGCGAATGTTACGACCACATTGATATCGTTTTCCCTGAGTTGCTTTTCATGCAGCAGCAAAATTTCATCCAGCACGGAGTTGATGTCCACCGGGTGTCGTTCTTCCTGATCCGGTTTAGAAAACGAAAGCATTTTGCGCAGCAGATCGCTGAGCCGAACGGTTTCAGAAAGCGCCATTTCCAGTATTTTTCGCCGCTTGTTATCAGCAGGAATTTCGGTTTTCAACAACTCCAGGGTATTCATGATTCCGTAGAGGGGATTGTTCAACTCATGGGCAATTTGGGAGGTTAAGCGCCCCATGGCGGCCAGTTTTTCGGATTGCAGCAGCTGCTCCTGGGTGTCGCGCAGGGCTCTTTCCATCTTCAAGCGATCCCTGAGGTCAACAAATGATCCCACCGAAGCTATTTCATTTCCGTTGGTATCATAGATGATGGCGGCCGACAGGTTGCCCTCGACAACCTCACCGTCTCTTCTGACATAGACCATCGGGTAGGAATTGAGTCGGCCGACTTCACCGGATTTGTCGCTTCTGAGCATTTGCATGACCTTGCGGGCCACGCCTTCGGGATAGATCTTGCGAATGTTCATTTTGCCGATGACGTCACTGGCCCGGTAACCCAGGGTTTCCTCGGCGGCCTGGTTCCAGATTAAAATATTGCCTTTCATATCGGTGGCAGTAATGGCATTGGGGGAGCTCTGAACGATTTTGTTCATGAAATCATAGGCTTCCCGCAGCTCTTTTTCCATCAACTTCCGCTGGGTCAAATCGACGTTCAAGCCCTCGTAACCGATAATGTTCCCCTGCCGGTCATAGCGGGCGTGCCCGGTCAACAGAATCGGCAGGGTGCTACCGTCTTTGCGTTTGAATTCAACCTCGTAGTCGATCACACGGCCGTCGCGTTCCATCATTTCCTGAAAGGTTTGCCGGTCCTCGGGTCTGACGTAGAGGTCTTGGGGCAGGTTGATATTCAGAAACTCCTGCTTGCTGTCATAACCCAGCATGTCCAGCAGGGCCTGGTTGGCATTTAAAAATTTGCCCTTCTTACTGCTGATAAAAACGCCGCTGGCCACATGTTCGAACAGGTTTTTAAACTCCTCCTCCGAAGCCCGCAGCATCTCCTCCTGTTTTTTTTCTTTGCTAATGTCATGATAAATACTCAGTTTTGAAAGAGTTCCGTCTGCATTTTCAAACGGGATTTCGGTCAGGTAGTAGGTTTTGTGAACCAGTGGGATGTGTACCTCCCGGCGCACGGTATTACCCGCAAAAACCTCGTCGGAAAGACACCAGGGACATTTTTCTTCGGATTGATTTATCAATTGATGGCATTTTTTGCCCACACCCTCGCCAAATTCGGCAATCATGGCGCTGTTCATAAATTCCACAACAAGGTCTTTATTCATGACATAAATGCCGTCTTCGAAAGCATTCAAAATTGCAGTTATCATATCGTATTTTTTATCCATGAATTGATGCCTCATTGCTTCATTGAGCGGTTGTCGCCACCGGCAAGGACTTATTGGCTGCTAGATGTCATCGATATCCGGAATAAACGGTTTAAGAAGGCTGATTTCATTGGGTCTAACCGGCCGCCATTGGATACGGTAAGTGATGTCCGATCCGAACGCAGATCTCGGTGAGAGGACAGCGGTAGACCACCGCCCGGGTTTGGATGGGGTATGCTCGATCCATAAAACTTTTTTAATATCCAGCTTGAAATCCCGGCTGATCTTTTTGCCGACAGCTTCGGCACAGCTTATCAAGCTGGTTGCCGATCCGGTTTGGTTGGCGATAACGATGGTGGGCCTGAGATGCTGGACCGCCGGCTGGCCAAGCGCCAAATTGATTATCCGGACCCGCCAGGCGCAAACCAAATCGTTTCCCGGGTTTAACCCCCGGTCTGTACCCGGTTGCAGACGATATGTCCCATCGTAGACGATCATATCCGTATTACCACAAAAAGGCTGGAAATAGAACAGCGTTCATCTGGTTGCCAATTGAAATAATGAAATAGGCCGCAATACCTGTACCGAGTTGGGTGCTAAAATTGCAATTAATTCCTTTCTTAACCCGCAAGGCTTCGTTTTTTTTATTGCCACTTTTGGAATCCTGTTTTACGTTACAACAAACCCTATTATTTTGAAAGGAGCCGTTCCATGGAAAAAACAATTGCAGATGTCATTGATCTTGCGATTCGGCGGGAAGAAGAGGCTTACGTCTTCTACATGGATATCCACAGCAAGGTTAAGGATGCCGGCGTCAGGGATACGGTTGAATTCATCGCCGGAGAAGAGAAGAAACACAAAGCGTTTCTTGTCGGCTACCGTGAAGGAAACTACGGTTCGGATGCCCTGAGGATGGCTGATGTTGTTGAATACAAGATCGCCGAATACCTGGAAGAACCCGAAATCAGAAAGGATTCCAGCAGTGAAGATGTTTATCTGATCGCCGCCCACCGGGAAGCCAGATCGCACCAGTTCTATACCGAACTTGCCAATATGCACGCCGCCGGCGAATTAAAAACAATGTTATCAAAGATGGCCAATGAGGAGTTGAAGCACAAGGAAAAGATGGAATATTTATACGCCAATACGGCTTTTCCGCAAACATCAGGGGGATAACTTCAACCTGACTTATTTTTTAACAATCTTCAAATCTTGTGTCGGCAGACAGCTCAAGCAGGTAGTTGTGTAGTTTCGTGTTGCGCGTTACGGGTTGCGAGGTGCGTGTCAGAACTGCGGAAATTATCGGACCACGTAACTCGCAACCCGTAACCCGCAACATTCCTTTCTTAATCCGTTTCTACCGGAATCGTTGTCACGGGCACCGGCGAATTTCTCAGCACTTTATCGGTGACACTGCCGAACCGGTAATTGCCTTTCTGACCATGGCTGGCCATTACTACCAGGTCGACGCCTTCTTTTTCGATCAAATTTAAAATCTCCTGGGCCGGATCGCCGACAGCAATATGCTTGATGTAAAGCGGGCAGCTGTTTAAATATTTTTCGCACACCTGGTCCAGACGCTTTTTGGCGGATTTGTCGGCCCACTCCATCAGCTTGTCGATGTGAGATCTGCCAAAATCACCATACCAGGATTCATGATGGACAATATCTTCGATGACATAGAGCACATGGATTTCTGCGCCATATTTCTGGGTCAAATCGGTCACATACGGCAGCGCTTTTTCGGCACTGCTTGAAAAATCTGTCGGCCACAACACTTTATTTACTTCCATATTAGAGCCTCCTTTTCCGAATATCCTGTTTCAGCTTGCCTATATGATAACTATTGAAAAGAGGATGTAAAGATGCTCGCTCCGGGTCCCAGGTCACTGGCGGCTGACCCCTGGTCTCTGGCTTCTGGTTGCCGGTAACGGTACTTTAAGAAACAAGCTCTAATATAAATTTGGACGTATACTCCCCGGTGTCGGCCAGGGCGTCAATCGGCAGAAAACACAGGGCATTGTTTGAGAAAAGACATTGTCCCGAATAATCTTTTCGTAATTATCCATTTTATAGCTGATAGTTAATGGCCTATCTTACAGTCGGTGCAGCTGCAAACCGGGCATTCGACCTTTTTGTTTTCTTCGTCGTCTTCATGCGACAATATACGGTCAACGTATGATTTAAAGGCATGTCCGCATTCTTTGCAAAGGGCATCCACTTCTTCTTTTTCATCATCTGTATCTGGCATAGGACCTCCTAATAAAAATCCCGCAGGATAGAAGGTGCCGCGGGATTTTTTTTGTTTACCTGTGGAGGCGACAATTATTTTTTGTCGTCGTCTTTCACCTCTTCAAAATCCGCATCGACAACATCTTCATCAGGGGCGGCACCGCCTGCCTGCCCTTCAGCTCCGGCACCGGTACCGGACGCCTGCTGATCAGCGGCTGAAGCCTGCTGGTACATGGCCTCGGCCAGCTTGTGGGATATCTGGGTCAGTTCCTCGCTGAGCCTTTTAATTTCTTCCGTATCCTCACCTTCCATTGCTTTTTTCAATACGGAAGAGGCCCCTTCGACCTTGCTCTTGGTGGCGCTGTCGACCTTATCACCCAGCTCTTTGATGGACTTTTCGGTCGAGTAGATCAGGGCATCAGCTGAATTGCGCGCTTCAACAAGTTCCTTTTTCTTTTTGTCCTCTTCAATGTGCATTTCGGCATCTTTTACCAGATTATCGATTTCTTCCTTGGACAGACCGGACGATGCGGTAATCTGGATGGACTGCTCTTTGCCGGTGGCCTGGTCTTTGGCCGATACCTTTACAATTCCGTTGGCATCAATATCAAAAGTGACCTCGATTTGGGGAACACCCCGGGGAGCCGGCGGAATGCCGACCAGTTCGAATCGTCCCAGTGTTTTGTTGTTGGGGGCCATTTCACGCTCACCCTGCAATACATGAATGGATACTGCCGGTTGAGAATCTGCCGCGGTTGAAAAAGTCTGGCTCTTTTTGGTCGGGATGGTGGTATTCTTTTCGATCAACCGGGTCATGACACCGCCCAGGGTTTCAATTCCCAGTGACAGCGGCGTAACATCGAGCAGCAGAACATCTTTGACGTCACCTTTCAATACACCGCCCTGAATGGCTGCGCCGAGCGCCACCACTTCATCCGGGTTTACCCCTTTGTGAGGATCCTTGCCGAATATGCGTTTAACCCGCTCCTGAACCGCCGGCATACGCGTCATGCCGCCGACCAGAATGACCTCATCGATATCCCCTGCGGATAAGCCGGCGTCTTTCAGGGCCGTACGGCAGGGGCTTTCCAGTTTGTCGAGTAAATCGCCCACCAGCGCCTCGAGCTTGGCCCGGGTGATTTTGATATTGAGATGCTTGGGGCCGCTGGCATCGGCGGTGATGAAGGGAAGGTTGACGTCTGTTTCCATTGAGGCGGAAAGTTCCATTTTGGCTTTTTCCGCAGCTTCCTTCAGCCTTTGCAGGGCCATTTTGTCTTTTCTGAGGTTGATCCCCTGATCTTTATTGAACTCGTCGGCCAGATAATCAATCAGCCGCAGATCGAAGTCCTCGCCGCCCAGATGGGTGTCGCCATTGGTCGCTTTGACTTCAAAAACGCCTTCACCAATCTCAAGGATCGATACATCAAAGGTGCCGCCGCCCAGATCGAAAACCGCGATCTTCTCTTCCTTTTTTTTGTCCAACCCGTAAGCCAGAGATGCGGCCGTCGGTTCGTTAATGATCCGCAGGACATTTAGCCCGGCAATTTTACCGGCATCCTTGGTCGCCTGGCGCTGGCTGTCGTCGAAATAGGCCGGTACGGTAATGACGGCGTCGGTTATCGTCTCACCAAGATATTCTTCGGCGGTCTTTTTAATATTTGCCAAAATATATGAGGATATCTCGGCGGCACTGTGCTGTTTGCCCTTCAAATTAATTCGGATGTCGCCATTGCTGGCCTGTTCGATTTTATAAGGAAGAACCTTGATATCAGCCTGCACCTGTTTTGATGCGAATTTGCGACCTATCAGCCGTTTAACACCGAATACCGTATTCTCGGGATTTGTGATCGCTTGTCGTTTGGCGATTTGGCCTACCAATCTTTCACCATTTTCGTTAATGGCGACTATCGAAGGCGTGGTGCGCCCGCCCTCCTGATTGGTGATTACCGTGGCATCACCACCTTCCATTACGGCCACACAGGAATTCGTAGTGCCGAGATCGATTCCGATTACCTTTGACATGTTTTATCCCTCCTTAACCTCATTGCAACAAATTTTAATCCAATTTTTTGTTAAGATTCTTTTTAATTATCCTTTTTTTCGCTGGCCCTCGCCACCACAACCATGGACGGGCGCAGCAATCTATCGTGAATCAAGTAGCCTTTTTGAAGCTCATTGATAACCGTGTTTGCTGCAAACTCATCAGTCTCTTCCTGCATGACTGCCTCGTGAAAGGTCGGATCAAAGGCCTGTCCTTTAGCCTCAATGGGTTTGACATTAAATTTTTCAAAAACCTTCAATATTTCCTTATGGGTCAAGTCCAGTCCCTGCAACAGGCCCTGTTCTATGGTTTTGTGGCCATTGGTTGAATTCATGGCCAATTCCAGGTTGTCGACCACAGACAGCAGCTCTTTAATCAAAGACTGGTTTGCGAATTTCCTGAATTCCTCCAGTTCCCGGGAGGTGCGTTTTTTGTAATTTTCAAATTCGGCCGAAACCCTGAGCAGGCGATCATAATTTTCTTTGGCTTCCTGCTCCGTGGCTTCCAGTTGAACTTCCAAATCCTTCACCGGATCAACGACTTCCATCGGCTCTGCCTTCTCAGGTTTGCCTTGAGGATCTTTCCTATCCGTGGCAGCAATTTCTGCCTCGCTATCCTTTTCTTTGCCTTCGTCCGAAGCGCTTTGAATTTTAATAATTTTTTTCCCTGACATTCGTCTACGCATTCTCCCTTTGATTTGCGGTGTGCAATTATTGACTTGAAAAGTAAGACAAGTTGAAACGATGTCAAGGTTGTAATAGCAAGGTTTTATAAGAAATAATGCATGCTGAGCACTCAATAGATTTTAGGGGTTCATCTACTGAATTTAAATTAGCAGGGTTTTGCGATTTGCGATTTGGGATTTCGGATTTATTAAAAGGGGTTAACTCTTATTTTACAGGGAAAAATCATTTATAAGGTGAGAGGCCTAGTGCTTATGGCTTAACATATTGAATCTATGTATCAATCAAAATAAAATCAGATATCTTACAGTATTAAAATCCGAAATCCCAGATCCCAAATCTCATAAGACGGTTGTGCACCCGCCGTCGAACCTTTTTGGAAACCTCGTCACATTATACAGATTGAGATCAAACCAGGACACAGACCGCATCACTTATCGCTGCTTCCTTCCGGATCTGACGAGGTTCATGACCGCCTGTTGCGTGGCGTCCAATCAAAATGGTCCAAGGGTTCCAAGTATAAGATCCTTGGGCGGGAATTCAGCCCCGCATAAGCGGATTTCGGGAATAGGGCACCGCTAGCTCCCCGCCTAGCACAACCGCTGATAAAATACGCAAAAAAAACAATTTTGCAAGAAAAATTTAGCCGTTCCAGTTTCCGGGTTCAAAGGTTGCCGCCTTCGCCTAAAGGCTGCGCTGCGCCAGGCAGGGGTCAGGTAAATATCCCCCATCTTTAGGCTTAGAACTTTTTGTTGGATTTAGAGGTTTTCGTCCCATGGTTGCATATCCTATCAGGTTAACATATTATATATCCAATTTTCGGATATCCGCCATTTCCCTGAAGAGGTTAAAATAATTTGAATTATTTGTAATTATGATGGACTCCACAAAAAATAAAACCAATGCAAACGCCGAGAAAAAGATTCTGCGCATCGTACGAGAAACAATAGCCAGGTACGCCATGTTTGTGCCGGGAGACGCTGTGCTGATAGCTGTCTCCGGTGGTCCGGATTCGGTTGCCCTTGCCCACCTTTTGGATACCCTCGCCGAAGAATATTCTCTCCAGCTGGCGATAGCCCACCTGAACCACTGCCTGCGAGCGCAGGAATCCGACCGGGATGCTGAATTTGCGGCTGGCCTTGCCGGGAAATTTAATTTGCCCTTCTACCTTGAAAAAAAAGATGTGCATGCTTTTCAAAAGCGCCGGCGCCTTTCTCTGGAAGAAGCCGCGCGCCAGGTGCGCTATGAGTTTTATGAAGCGGTTGCATCTAAAGACGGGTTTAATAAAATTGCCCTGGGTCATCACAGTGACGACAATGCCGAACTGGTCCTTATGAATTTGTTGCGCGGCAGCGGCCCCCTGGGCCTGTCCGGAATTGCTCCCGTCAGGGATAATAAAATCGTGCGGCCCTTAATCCACCTTAAACGGTCTCAAATCCAGGCTTATATTTCAGAAAAAAAAATAGGCTTTGTAACGGATACTTCCAACACCGACCCGGCATACCGGCGCAACAAAGTTCGCCATCATTTAATTCCCGAGCTTAAAAGATCCTACAACCCTGCGATCGTAGATTCTCTCAATCGTCTGGGAGAGATTCTGCAGGCTGAGGATCAATGGATGGATGAAGCCCTCGAGCCGTTTTTTAATGAATGTGTTTTAGACAGAACATCCCATAAAATCAGCTTGGCCATACCGGGTGTCAATGCTATGGATTTGGCGGCCGGAAGACGGATTATCAGAAAGGCGATTATCAGCGTGAAACAGGATTTGCGGCGCATCACCTTTTTGCATGTAGATACCGTTCTTGAATTGGCTAAGAAGGGTCAGGCCTGCAGCAGCCTGAATCTGCCCGATGGTGTTCGGGTGATTAAAGGCGCTGGGGCCCTCACTATTGAAAAGCAGGACCCGGAATCGCAAGCAGATGTAATCGATTACCGGTACACGATTGCCGGCGAAGGGACCACAGCGATACAAGAGGCCAACGCCGCCATCAAGCTCACAGAAATCAGAAGAGAGGATCTACCGGATTTTAAGGTTTCCGGGAACCACCGGGCTTTTTTTGACCGTGATTGTCTGCGATTTCCGCTGGTGGTTCGCAATTTTCGACCGGGGGATCGATTTTCGCCCCTGGGAGTGGATGGCACCCAGAAATTAAAGAAATATTTTAGCAACCATAAAATTTCCGCACGCCAGCGCAAAAAATGTCCGTTATTGTTGAGCGAGGACAAAATCATCTGGGTAGCCGGTCATCGCATCGACAACAGCGTAAAATTGGGTCCGAAAACCCGGCGCGTCCTTTTGGCCGAACTTTTGCTTGCTTAATTAGCGATAATGATTAGATTTGCATATAAACTCGGGTGCGAGCAGGTGATCCTGATCCGGGATTTTTTTTAATTTGGCTCCTTAAACTTGATATTTCACTTTAGATAAGAGATACTGCTAAGACAATTGACAACTGACTATTGTCGATTGAATATTCAGGGAATGTTTCAATCTTAATTATTGTCCTAATCGATGGAGCGTAGCGACCTCCACAAATAGTCAATCATCAATATTAAATTCCCAATCAATTTAACCCGGGAGGTAAAAACATTTGAATCCGTTTTATAAAAATTTGGCGTTATGGTTGGTCATCACTTTGATGATGGTCATGCTTTACAATCTTTTCAGTCAACAGCATATGGCTGAAACCAGCATCAGCTATACCGAGTTTCTGAACATGGTCGAAAGCGAGCATGTGGCCGAGGTGGTAATCCAGGGACAGGAGCTGTATGTCACGGATACCAATCATAACCGTTTCAAGATTTATGCCCCCCAGGACAAGGATCTCATTAACACCCTGCGGAAAAAAAATGTTACCATCAGCGCCAAACCTCCTGCGGAGAATCCATGGTACATGTCCGTACTGGTTTCATGGTTTCCGATGCTGATTTTGATCGGCGTTTGGATTTTTTTTATGCGTCAGATGCAGTCCGGGGGCGGCAAGGCACTTTCTTTTGGTAAAAGCCGGGCGCGTCTGGCGTCCGATCAATCCGCGAAAGTAACCTTTGAAGATGTAGCCGGCATCGATGAAGCCAAAGAAGAGCTGGGAGAAATTGTCGAATTTTTAAGAGATCCCAAAAAATTCACCCGCCTGGGCGGACGAATTCCCAAAGGGGTCCTTTTGATGGGTCCTCCGGGTACCGGGAAAACGCTTTTGGGACGCGCGATTGCAGGTGAGGCCGGGGTGCCTTTTTTCAGCATCAGTGGCTCCGACTTTGTAGAGATGTTTGTGGGTGTCGGTGCGTCGCGGGTGCGGGATTTATTTGTCCAGGGCAAAAAAAATGCGCCCTGCATTATTTTCATCGACGAAATCGATGCTGTCGGCCGGCACCGGGGCGCCGGTCTGGGCGGTGGACACGATGAGCGCGAACAGACCTTAAACCAGCTTCTGGTTGAAATGGACGGGTTCGAATCCAACGAAGGGGTTATTCTGATATCGGCTACCAACCGGCCCGATGTGCTCGACCCGGCGTTGCTGCGTCCCGGACGGTTTGACCGCCAGGTGGTTGTTTCCATGCCGGATATCAAAGGCCGCGAAAAGATCCTTAAAGTCCACATGAAGAAATCCCCCGTTGCCCCCGATGTCAATCCGCTGATCCTGGCCAAAGGGACACCCGGTTTTTCCGGCGCCGACCTTGAAAACCTGGTCAACGAGGCCGCCCTGCTGGCTGCCAAGCGGGACAAAGAAAAGGTCGAGATGGTCGACTTTGAAGAATCCAAAGACAAAGTTTATATGGGGCTGGAGCGCAAATCCAAGGTCATCAAGGAAGAAGACCGCAAGATTACAGCTTATCATGAAGGCGGGCACGCCCTGGTCGCCCGTTTTTTACCCGAAACCGATGCTGTCAATAAGATAACCATTGTGCCCCGGGGACGGGCGGCCGGTGTGACATGGTTTTTGCCCGAAGAGCGCGATTTTAAATTCAAGGATCAGCTCGAAAGCGAACTGTCGGTTGCCTTCGGCGGGCGTGCGGCCGAAGAAATTATATTCAACCGTATCAGTACCGGTGCCGCCAATGATATCAAACAGGCCACCGCCCTGGCCCAAACAATGATACGCAACTGGGGCATGAGCGATAAGCTGGGTCCGCTGTCTTATTCCAAGGGTGAAGAGCAGATTTTTCTGGGTCGGGAAATTTCCCAGCACCGGGACTACTCTGAATCGACAGCCCAAATGATTGACGAAGAAATTAACAAGCTGATCAAAGATGCTTATAAACGTGCAGTGGCTGTGCTCAAAGAAAACCTCGACATTCTCCACAAACTGGCGGCGCTGCTGCTGGAACAAGAAACTGTTCAGGGTAAAGAGCTGGATGAGTTGATCACAGAATTAAGGCCCGGCATCAAGCTTCTCTCAAAAAAGCTTGAGGAAAATGAGCCGGGGGCCCAGGCAACTTCCAAACCGGCGTAATTGGATCATGCCGCGTAAAATATTTCACCTTTCATGGTCAAATCATACCCTGGAGCTCGGGCGGCAAACCTGCGTCATGGGGGTTGTTAACGTAACCCCCGACTCCTTTTCGGACGGCGGAAAATTTTACAACACCGATGCTGCTGTAGCCCGGGGTGAAAAGCTGGCAGCCGATGGCGCCGATATTATAGATATCGGCGGCGAATCCACCCGACCGTTCTCGGACCCTGTGCCCGTTGAAGAAGAAATTCGCCGGGTTGTACCGGTGATCGAAAAGCTTGCCCAGCGTGTATCGATTCCCATCTCCATCGATACCACCAAAGCCGATGTCGCCCGGCGGGCGCTTGACGCTGGCGCCGCCATCATTAATGATGTGGCCGCCTTGCGCTCTGATCCCGGTCTGGCAGCCCTGGCCGTTGAATTCGACACCCCGCTGATCTTGATGCATATGCTGGGCGAGCCAAAATCCATGCAGGTTGCCCCCCGTTATGACAATCTGATCGAAGACATCCGCAGCTTTCTGGAAGATGCCGTTGCAAGGGCCGGAAAGCTGGGCGTTCCCCGCTCAAAAATCATCGTGGATCCCGGAATCGGATTCGGTAAAACGGTTACCCATAACCTTTTGCTGCTCAAACATATTCACGCCTTTACAGCCCTTGACCTGCCGGTTCTGATCGGCGCCTCCCGCAAAGCCTTTATCCGTAAAATCCTCAAGCAAGCCCATGAAGAAGACATCCGGCCGGATCTGCCCATCGTCGAGACCGGCACCCAGGCCGCCGTGGCGGCTGCCGTGTTAAACGGTGCCCACATCGTAAGGGTTCACGATGTTGCCAATACGATTGCAACCGTCAAGGTTCTGGATGCGCTCAGGGATGCGGGAGATTGATGGTTTGGGCTTTGCTCAATCCGGCTTATCCGGGTTAGAATCTTAGGCACGGCCGGTTGCTTTGAGGGTTTCTTTGTAGATGCGGTAGAACATCTCGGTATCGGTAATTCCGCGGCCTAATATTTTAGCGATGTCATCAATATTTTTGACGTTGATGATTAAATTGACGCTGGCGTGAAAGGCCATCATGTTGTCCATGGTGCGGTATCTGGTGCTGATCATGGCCACAAAAATATTGCGACGAACCGCCATTTGCAGCCGTTCCAGATAGATCAAAACCCCGTTGGCGTCCGGGTTTTTGGTGTCAAAATTCTCATCTACGACGATAAGATTGTAGACATGGTAGCGCATGCGCTTGAGGGCGTCCCGCGCGCTTTCCGCGATGGTAATCTGGTAATCCATCATATTAAGGGCAGATTCGATGGTTTTTCGAGCAATGGGATTTGGCTCGCACAACAGGGCGGTTAATCCTTCTTCCTCAATAAAATCAAAGGGTTTATCGGAGGTGTCATAGCTATCGCCATCCTTTGTCGCTGATGCGGTTACCGTACCGCCTCTATGTTTTTTTTCCGGATCCAGAGAAATTCGGGTTTTGCATTTGGGGCACTGCAGGGTGGTGATGCGACCGGCTGGAATTTTTTCGTCGGGGATTCGAAATTTACTTGAACAATTGCTGCAGATGATGTCCATGGGGTTACCTGAATATAGCTTTTAGTGGTTATAACGGCAACGCTTGTATCATAGCGCCTTGTTGTATGTACGATCAATTTCCAGTTTTTCAATATCGGTGGTGGTTTCTCCGCGAGAGCTTTTGATGGAGTCGATACCACGACCCACGATTCCTCTCTGGGATGCATAGGCCATGGCAGTTTCCTGGGTGATCTGGCCTTCCTCGTACAGGCCGACAAGATGCTGGTCAAAGGTTACCATGCCGAAGGCGCCGCTGGTTTCCATGATGTCATAAAAGGTTTTGCCCTCGCTTTCCCCGTGCAGGACCGTATCCTGGACCCTCAGGTTGGTGCCGAGAATTTCAAAAGTCGCAACCCGGCCGCCACCGACTTTGGGCAGCAGTCGCTGACACACAATCCAGCGAACCGCGTCGGCCAGCCGGATGCGAATCTGGCGCTCGTCTTCGTTTGGGAACATACCGATGATACGGTTGACCGTAGAGCCGGCATCAACGGTATGCAGGGTGGTTAAAACCAGATGACCGGTTTCAGCAGCACTGAGGCCGATTTCCACTGTTTCCCGGTCGCGCATTTCGCCGACCAGAATTACCTTGGGCGCTTGCCGCAGGGCAGCGCGCAGTCCATTGGCGTAAGAATCGAAATCGAGTCCAAGCTCTCGCTGGTTATACGTAGATTTTTTGTGGGGGTGCTGATATTCCACCGGATCTTCAAGGGTGACGATGTGTACGGATTTGGTTTCGTTGATCTGATCCAGAATTGCCGCCAGCGTTGTGGTTTTACCGGAGCCCGTAGCGCCGGTCACTAATACCAGGCCGTTTTTCTCCTGGGCAATCTTATACATGGTTTTTGGCAGCCCGCGTTCTTCAATCGTCGGGATCTTTGATTCGAGTTTTCGCAAGACAATGGAAAGGTTGCCCCCCTGGGAGAAGATGTTGACCCGGAAGCGCGCTTTACCGGGTAAACCGTAGGACAGATCGCAGGATCCGCTGGTAAGCAGGGTTCCCGTCAATCGACGGTCCTGATTGATTAAATTCAGGGCCAGAATTTCGTTCTGGAAAGGGGTAAGTGCTTTAAAGGCCGGTTTGATGTCAACGGGGATCAACTCTCCCGCACTTTCGACCTGCATGGGTTTTCCCACCGTAAAATTCAGATCAGAAACATCTCGATGATAGTCCAGCATCCTTACCAGTATATGATCGATTTCCTGTTTTTTCATTATTTCCCACAGTTTGCCCAATTGAGCGAAAACCGCTCAATTGGGTGTTAATCGTTATACGTTAATTGTTATTAGAATCGGCAAATAACCTCATTTTATAATTATATGTTGTTGAAATATAAAAATAGATTTCAATCCTTTTAACTATTCAACTATTTAACTAACACTATGCCTCGGTAAAGTCCGGCGGCGCCGTTTTGAGCAGGGGTCTGAACCGACCTTTATCATTTGCTTTGGCATAGGCTTCCTCGGCGCTGACCATTCCTTTGGTATAAAGAGCCATAATGGAGTCATCCAGCAGGATCATACCGAATTTTTTCCCGGTCTGAATCATAGACGGTATCTGATGGGTTTTGCCTTCCCGGATTAGATTGCGCACGGCCGGATTGGCGATCAGGATTTCCAGTGCCACCACCCTTCCTTTGCGGTCAATACGCTTAAAAAGGACCTGGGCAATAACTGCCCGCAGCCCATCGGAAAGTGTTGATCTGATGAGGGGTTGTTCCGATGACGGGAAAACCTCGATCACGCGGTCAACGGTTTTATAGGCGCTGGAGGTATGCAGGGTGGAGAAAACCAGGTGCCCGGTGGAGGCTGCTTCCACCGCCAGCGAGATCGTTTCGAGATCCCGCATTTCTCCCACCAGAATAATATCCGGGTCCTCGCGCAGGGCGCCTCGCAAAGCGGTTGAAAAAGAATTTGTATGGATCCCTATCTCCCGGTGATTTACGATGCACCCCTGGCTCTGGTGCACGAACTCTATCGGGTCTTCGACGGTGATAATGTGATCTTTGCGCGCGCGATTGGCCACATCAATCACCGCCGCCAGAGTCGTTGATTTTCCGCTACCAGTAGGACCGGTAACCAGAACCAGACCTCTCGGAAGGGTCGCCAGTTTTGACACTACCTCCGGAAGCCCCAGTTGTTCTGCGGTCATGATGGCACTGGGGATCTCTCTGAATACTGCCCCGACACCATTTTTTTGCATAAAAAAATTGGCTCGATACCTGGCCAACCCAGGTATTTCGTAGCCGAAATCAACATCTCCGGTTTCTTCAAAGGATTTAATTTTCTGTTCCGGAGCAATTTCGTAAAGCATTCCCCTTAAATCATCATTGTCGAGAACTTTATATTTGATCCGTTCAATATCACCTCTAATTCTCAGAGCCGGGGGCTGCCCTGCAGTCAAATGGAGATCCGAAGCCCCCTGTTCGTTCATCAATTTGAAAAAAGCATCAATCTTTGCCATTCAAAACTCCCGCATTCAGATTCGTTGGTCTAAAATGAGATTAAGTTAGTAGTGCGTCATCGCATAAAAGTCGCTCTTGCTGATAAAACCGCCTCAAGCGAAGAATTTGTGCGGAAATTTTCCACACTTCTGAAACCTTGTAATATTCGCTCTCGACGGTTTTATTGCAAAATCAGAAGATGCGACGGCGGTTACCTTGCCTGTTTTAACACTTTCAGTTTGGCGTCTTGTTCGTCCATTGTTTTGGCGCCTTCTTTGCTGAGTTCAAGCAGTTTGCTGTGAGCCTCAACAATTGAACCGATCTGGACTTCGATTTGCGTGCGCTGCCGTTTCAATTCTGATATGTCTTCATGCAATTGCGCCAGCCGATTGTGGGCGTTGTTTAATATTTTTTCCGCTTTGACCTCGGCTTCGGCAATTATCAGCTCAGCTGATTTGCGAGCATTATCTTTCATCTGGTCCAGAACTTTTTGGGAATTTAACAATGCCCTCTTAAAGGTTTCCTCGCGTTTACGGTATCCCTGGATTTCAAGTTCAAGGCGCCGAACCTCCTCCTGGCCATCCTTATGAGTTCTTTGCAACGATTCAATGACGTTGGCTACTTGTTCAAGGAAAGCGTCCACCTCCCGGACGTCAAAGCCGCGAATTCTGGTTTTAAACTTCTGTTGCTGGATATCAAGGGGAGTGATGTTCATTGGTTTCACCTGCCTTTTTGTTTTTTACGGCATTTGCGCCAGATCCCGCAAACTTTGTACAACGAATTGCCGCAGAAAGATGACAGCCAAAAGAATGAGAATGGGAGAAAAATCAATCCCACCAAAATTCAACGGAATTCTCTTCCGAACCTGGTAAAGTACAGGTTCTGTAACATTGTTAATAAAGCGAACGATCGGGTTGTAGGGATCGGGGCTGACCCATGACAGAATTGCGCGGGCAATTACGATCCACATGAAAATGACGAGGACGAGATCCAGTACACTGGCTATTGCGGCAAGTAAATTGTTGAAGACAAACATAAGATGTCGAACCTTTTTATCTTAACTTATCGGGTGAAGTTGCAAGGCCCTGCCAAACTTCCTGGGGCTTATTAAACTAAATTATATTCTCGTCGATAAGTCAAGAAATTTCGTGAGAAATCAAAGGGTAAGCCCTTCTATAAAAACCGCTTCAGCCCTTCAAAGATTATCATTCATAAAATAGAAATTTCCGAATTACAAAGTCTATATCGGCCGGGTAATTCGAAACTTAAATTATACACAGCGCCCCAATGAATTGCCTATTCTAAGGGTAAATTGTAACATTAAAGCTATCGACAACGGTAAAACCTGCAAATCGCTGTCTATGGACGTGCAAGGATCCAAGTCATTCTGTATAGAAGCTATTTTTTGAGCTAGGGCCTATTTTTCGGCAGTCAAATCCCAGGGCCGTCCGCAGGCTTTGAGGCTGCAAACATTCAATTATTTTTAAAAATATCACATCCTTTTGCAGAATGCAAATCCGGGCGGCAGCCGATTAAAAATATGGGTATGCGTTCCATAACTGGCAGGATTTGAAGGGTAAGCTTCCGGCGCTGGATGGTAGATTCTCGATGCTGGAAACAAAAAGGGGCGCATGGGGTATCAGCACCAAGGCCCAACGCTTAAATCAGCGCTGCGGCTTTTTCCCATCCGCTGAATCTATTTGGGCAATTTTCATTTTGTCAGCATTAAAATCCGGGTATAGTTGCCTGGCGCAATCAGGACAAATGCCATGAGAAAATCGGGCAAAAGAATGTTGTGTTATGTATTTTTCCATTTGCTCCCATTGATCTTCTGTGTTTCTGATTTTTTTTACAATTGGCACAAATCCCAATGTTAAAAACAGTAAGGAAAAAATGATAGCAACTTGAGAGATAATTATTAAGCGTATTGATTTGTCTTTCATAGCGTATTCCTATAGATTGTCAACTCTATCGCCCACATTAGATATTCGCCATCGACTATTCCGGTGCTGGACGGTTAGCTTTGTTTCTATTATTGTAGTAATTTGAGGCAAAAATAAAAAAAAGCATTTCAAGCTGATTAACCAGTGCCTTGAGAAATACTTTCTCATCACTGCTAAGCTGTGTTGGCGGCAGAATACAAAATGTTCTGATGCGAAAATTATCCTGTACGGAACTGATTACCGTAAATTCGTTCGACGTTTTATTTGCGGCAAGATCTTTATTGCTAATTTTATGCTTCAAGGCAGTTATGTTTCCGCGTGTTTGGGCATGGCCACGTAACGTTTTCAGGTTTCCGACATCGATTATTCTTAGAACCACCCAGTCGCAGTTGACCATACAGAGCGCTTTTTCGGCTAAAAATCGGAGAATATATGCGAAATCTTTTTTGGTTTCAGGGAAGTTGCATATGTCGGAAAAGACCGATTTAATCTCATTGACCTGTATGTTTAGGCTTCCGATATACGCGAAAGCGTCATTCAGGCGACTCTCCAAGGTGCCTTTTTCCTGCTTCAACAGTGCTAGACGGTTTTGATTTTTTAGGCTTTCTTTGCGATAGAACGAAAAAATAGCAAAACCAACAGAAAAAAGAACGGTTATAAAAGCAGCCTCCGTTAGCTGTTCCTCAAAAAATGTAAATCCTGACCGAATAATATATGGGGTGAAGATAATCAAAACCAGCACCACCCCCAAAATTATGAGGTAGGTCAGTTCGAGTAGCTTAATGTTTCTTTTCATCAGGATCTAACCGCCTGCTACCATTGGTATCAAATATACCTCGGCATTGTCCGGGATAATCGTCTTGTCAAAGTTGGGTCTCGAAACATAGGTTTGATCGATGCGAACGACGGCATAGGGATGGGGGTCGTTTATCTCGATGAGCAGATCACTTATCGTCATCCCCGCATGCCAGTCGACGGTATGGTCGGCGACCTTAATCATTATTTCACGCCCCTGGCCTTGAGAACCTCGAGGACTTCATCAAAATCGATCCCCAGCCTTCGTACCGTGTCAACCGTAGGGATGCCGTCAGGGGTCCATCCTCTGCGTGCGTAAACGGCGTCCTGAAGTTTTTCGTATTGCTCTTCCCGCAATTGACGCATGATCGCTGTTTTTTCGGCAGTGGTTTTGTCTTCTATATCGACCTTATATATTTCTTTCAGCTGGGTGTCGTAGCGCTCGGCCCGGGATTCATATTCCAGCTCAGTTACCGGTCCCACAGCCCGGTAAGGCAGGGCGTCATGCTCTCTTGTTCCAAAACCCATTTTGAGGTTGAATATTCGTTGGAAATTATAAACCCCTTCGCTCATGGCAACAAGGTCTTCAGGGGCCGAGGACCGTCCGGTTACCGAGCTGAAATAATCTGCATACCACTGCAGGTGCTTGAGGATCTTGGCCGGTTCTTGTGTGTCTTTATTGTCCTCGGGAACGATATCGTTCCAGGGCAGTTTGCATAGTCCGCAAAGGGAAAACCAGGTGCGAAACATGGGAAACCAGTGAAGCGCTTCGGCCTTCTTTTCAAAGGTCGGCATAAAATTATGGACCATGTCCAGGAAAATCAGCCAGGCTTCATCATGCTGGGGTCCTTTAAGCGCCAGTCCGTATCCACCCTGCTGGGCCAGGGATTCTTTGGTCATATATTCGGAAAATTCCAGCCCTTTGGCTTCCATGCCGATGTCGGCCATGATGGCAGGATCGGCTCCAAAATCCCCGGCAAATTTTGCTTTCATTTTGCGAATTCCCTGCCCGACAATTTGACCGAAGCCCTCCCCGAGGGCCATTTGATGGACAAGCTCCAGGGCGCTGGCGCGGTTGCCGAAACTTAAATCCAGGCCGCCGGTATGGGCCTGGTTGATCAATCCCATTTCATAACATTCCATGGCAAAAGCGATGCCCGTGCCCACCGATATCGTGTCCAGCCCGTAAGCGTCGCAGTAGAAATTAAGTTCTATAACCGTATGGGGATCAAAAATTCCCAGATTGGATCCACAGCCGGCAACGGTTTCATATTCCGGACCATCCACAAAAACCTTTTCACCTTTAAAGGGTCCGGTAAGCGGGACAAAGTCTTTTACCCCGTGCGAGCAGGCTACGGTGCATCCCATCCAGCAGCCGTCGAAACCCGGATCAAACAGGCGTCGAAAGATTTCCTGGCCCAGATTGGGCGCTGCGGAATGAGATCCATAGCGAAAATTGTGGGTTGGCAGTAAATCGTGATCATTCATGATGGTGACCAGATGGGTGGTGCCGATGCGTGCCATTTCATTTTGTTTGGGATCCAGCTCAACAATTTCACGGGAATGCAGTTTGGCCACCGCTTTCAATTTTGCCTTATCCGCCGGGTTATTGGTGTCGGCTGTAACCGTATCCCAGCGGGCCACCAGCGCTTTGAGGCCTTTGTCGGCAAAGACAGTGCCGATACCCCCGCGCCCGGCCTGTTTGTACCGGGCACGCTTGCGTTTGGCATCGTACCAGGTAAAATTAAGGCATCCGATCAGGGTGTTTTGGGCCCCCGGCCCGGCCGAAACCACGGATATATTGCGGGGGTTGCCATCAGCAAAATGGTCGGTCAGCACCGCTGACAATTCATAGGCGTTTTCCGGCAGTCCGGCGGCATCCAGGATCTGGATCTGCTGGTTGATGCCATCGATGAAAATAATCGTATCCCGGGAGGCTTTGCCCTGGATTTGCAGGGCGTCAAAACCGGAAAACTTCAGGTAAGGCCCGAAATAACCACCAACATTGGAGTCTATGGCTGCCTGCGTGAGAGGAGAAAGGGTGGTGGCAATACTTTTGCCGGAACCGGGGTAGATCGGGGTGCCCCCCAAGGGCCCGCAGGCGATGCAAATGGCGTTTTGGGGGTCATCCCAGCGAGTGTCAGCCTGGACGGCATTCCACAGCAGCCAAAGGTCATAGCCCTTTCCGCCGACAAAAATATCCCTGGTTTTTTGTTCCACCGGCCTGATTGAAATATCGGCTTCGGAAATATTTATGTGCAGCGTCTGATCGTTGTAGCCCTTTTCAATTTCAGGCCGCTTGTAATTGAGTGTTTTGGCCACTTTTAAGTTAAATTCAGGCATTCTCTTTCTCCTTTAACAATTGTAATTAAGCCTCCATTTATAACCTCAGATGACAGAGGACAGAAAACAGATGACAGAACTTTCCGATTTGGAATCTTGCCCGCCGGATTTACGGCGGGTTCGGATTGGCCGGATTTTCACCACGCAACCCGCAACCCGCAACAGCTTTTTTACTATGAGCTATCAGCTTTGAGCTATTGGCTTGTCTCTATTTGAGTGCTTCTTCCTCTTCAAATTTCCGATAAGGTGAAAACTCCTCTAAAATTAAATCATCGCTTGCAGTTGTCTGTGCGGCGACCATGCGGGCGGCGAGTTCGGCCACCCCGGGTGCCAGCATCAGTCCCTGGCCGCACATGCCGGTGGTGTGCAGCAAGCCTTTTACTTTCCGGTTCCAGCCTACCAGGGGGGCGCCGTCCGGCGTCATCGGGTATAGACCCCGCCATGTCCGGCGGACTCGCAGGTTTTTTAACCGGGGAAGCAGTTGAACCATGCGGGCACAGACCTGCGGTAAAAACACCGAGGTTTCACGTTTGTCTTTCCCGATGATCGGCGGATCGGGAGTGATACAGAATATGACCTGCCCATGCCTGTTCTGGTAAAAATAATAGCTTTTGGAACCCGGAGCCGGTCGGATATCAACCAGCATGCCATGGAAAAACGGCTGCACCGGTTCGGTGATGGCACCCTCATGGGAATCGGGCACTATCGGCAGATCCACCTTGGCGGTATGACACAGTTCCGGTGAGAACGGACCGGCCGCATCAATTACCACTTCAGTGCTGTAGCGCTGCTTGTCGGTGGCAACACCGACGACCTTGCCTTTTTGGCAGATAATTTTGGTGATGGTTTCCTTGAAACGAAATTTTGCCCCTAACGCCAGCGCCCGGCGGTAAAAGGCGTTGATCGAAAGTAGGGGAGAAATGGAACCGTCATCGGGCGACACCGTGCCGCCGCGCAAACCCTCGGCATTGATTCCGGGGATAAGCGCCTTTATTTCCAGCGCAGCGACCCAATCAATATTCAAGCCCTGTTGTTTTTGGGCCGGCAGCAACCCTTTCAACAGCTTTTCATCTTCCGGCCGGTATACCGGATAAACATAGCCGCCTTTGAGCCATTCGATATCATCGCCCCGCAGCTGCTGCCAGGTGGAAAATAATTCAATCGAACGGCGGCAGGTGAGTATTTTTCCCGGAGTGGAGTGGGTGGCTCTGATCCCGCCGATGGCATGTTTATTTTCTCCCTGACCGGGAGAAGGGTGCATATCGATGACCAGCGGTTTAATGCCAAGCTCCGCTAATGCCATGGCAGTGGGTACCCCTACCGAACCCGCACCTGCGATGATGACGTCATAGCTCAATTGTCTGCCTCATTAAAGGTTTCAGTGTTCAGGTGTCAGGTGTCAGGATATCGGAATTAAGGGATTCATGAAACGCCTTATCTAATTGACAAATCACAACAAATACCTAAATTCCTAAATATACAATTCCTCAATTAATGGTTGCTGACACCTGAAACCTGACACCTGAAACCTTCATCCTATTGTCAGCATGTCCACAGGAATAGGCCCTTAATTTCATTCTTCATTTAAAATCCGTCTGGCCTCCTGCAAATATCCCTATGGGTACTTCCACAAAAAGTGGTCGATCGACCCGGTCGGTGACCATTTTTAAGTCAATGCCCTCTTCCTGAAATATCCGCCAGATCATGGGGCGACAGGTCTTGGAGCCGCAGGCACCCATGCCGGCGCGGGTCAACGCTTTGATTTGATTTAAATCCCGGATGCCGCTTCGGATGGTGGTGCGAATTTCTCCGGCAGTCACCCGCTCGCAGCGGCACACGATGGCCTCATCCGGCGGGGGTTCTTTTTCGTAGATTGTTGACGGCTCAATCTGATTTTCCTGGACCCATATGCCTACCGCAATCTTGGCCACGGCTCTATCAACCTTTAAGCGCACCAGAAGGGTGCCGGGGTATTTGCGCCGTGAACTTACTTTTTCAACCGGATAATATCCCAGAATGGCGCCGTCGATATCGGTGACCGGAACTTTCTGACCGACTTTCACTTTGTCCCGCCAGACTTCATAGGGCAGAGTCACCAGCGGGTGGGCGGGATCCTCTCTGAAGTCCACCATCGTGACCGAAAGTCCCGGGCAAACTGCCAGACAGCTTGCACAGCCGGTGCAGGCATCCAGGTCATCGATATAGGGCAGGCCGGTGATTTTATCGTCCTGGGTTTTGACGGCCCCCACCGGACATACCGAGGTGCAGGGATTGCAGGGAACTTCCTGGTAGCAGTGGAATATGGGAAATACCCCGTCTTCTTTTTGCGGCGGCTTGCGCCGGGTCGCCGGTCCCGGTTTTGATTTTAAAATGGTGGCCTTGGCATCCCATTCACGGGGCATTTGTTCGACACCGATGTTAAGGGATTGGGCGATTTTATGGCCTTCTATCTTGCCGGTGAACATGGCAGCCGATGCTTCGGCAATTTCCCGGGCGTCGCCGGCGCAAAATACGTCCATCCCCCACTGCCTGGCTTTAAGATAAAATTCGTTGACTTCGGCCAGGCCAACGGCAATCAGGACGGTATCCACTTCAAAGGTTTTGTGGGTATCGGGCATTAGATTCCAATTTTCATCGAGGCCAGCGATGGTGACGGATTCAACCCGATCGGTTCCGTTGGCACTCACCACCGTGTGGCTGGTATAGATGGGGACACCCAGTCGTTTGAGCTTGTCGGCATGCACCTTGTATCCGCCCACCTGGGGCAGGGCTTCAATCAGGGCCACCACCGCGATATTTGCCTGAATCGCATGATAACCGGCGATAAGCCCCACATTGCCTCCGCCCACAATTAAAACTTTTTCAGAGGATTTAACCAGATCACGATTTACCAGTGTTTGAAAAGCCCCGGCTCCGTAGACACCCGGCAGAGTATTGCCCGGAAAGGAGAGCATCTTCTCCCTGGCGCCCGTGGCCACCAGTAGTTTTTGAGGCTTTATTTTTCTGTATTGGTTGTCTTTTATCACCCCAACAATATGGTCTGAAAATACGGCCACCGCAGTCGTGTTCAACCAGGCTTCCACGGAACTGAGGGCCAATAGCTCATCCTGCAGTATTTTACCGATTTCAAATCCACGGGTGCCGGCGTGGGAATCTTTTACAGAGCCAAAAAATTTATGGGTTTGAAGCACCAGTTTGCCGCCCAGCCGGTCCTTGTCATCCACGATCAGGGCATTGACTCCCAGTTTGCCCAACTCAATTGCGGCCGAAAGGCCGGCCGGACCGCCGCCGATAATCAGCACCTCCACTTCTTTGACGGGTATTTCGCCGGTTTGCGGAATGCTGTTATCTTCCGGAATTTTCGGAAGACCTTCAATGCTTGCCACCACCATTTTGTCTCGCAAAGGGGTCATGCATGACTTGAGCGGCAGGCCATCGGCAATGACCATACACTGGGAACATTGGCCATTGGCGCAGAAAATCCCCTGGGGGCTGTTATCTTTATGATGATGTCCGAAAACATGGACACCGTTTGCAAACAGGGCCGAAGAAATCATTTCTCCGTCGAAACCGGCAAACTTCTTTCCGTTCCAGGTAAATGACACCACTGTTCTTTCGGGAATGTCGAGTATAGGATGTTTATTGATTCTATAGTCGGTCATGATTTTATGCTTAGATTCTTAAAAAATCGCTACGCCCAAGTTTTAAATAGTTCAGTTATCCCTTTCCCTCTTTTGCATGTATTGGTTAAATCTCTGTACATGCCGCTTGGCAAGTCTGCGAGCCAGTTCAACGTCAGCATTTTCGATGGCATCGACCAGATCGCAAAGGTCATTATAATTTTCCTCCAACTCGGGTTTCTCCATGGACAGAAATCGATCGTAATAGCGGTGGATGTTATCGTGAATTGAGGTGAGGACAGATGTATAAACCGGATTTCCGGTGATCCGGGCCATGGTAATGTGTACCTGCTTGTCGATATCAATGAACGCGTTTCTTTGGGAAGTCCCCTTTTTTACGCATTTGCGAGCGTTGAGCAGCAGGTCTTTCAGTCTGTGGATATCCTCCGGGGTTCGGTTTTCAGCTGCACGGCCAGCGACGATTCCTTCCACATCCTCACGAAATTGAGCCAGATGGTTCAAAGACACCTGTTGTGACCGAATCAAAAGGCCGAGGCTTTCGCTGATTTGATCCGTATCAACCGCTTTAACCACCGAACCGCCGCCCACACCCAACTTGATTTCGATCAGGCCTTTCTGCTCCAGAACCCGCAAAGCCTCGCGCAGGGTGCCGCGGCTGATGTTAAACAGCTCTTTCAATTCTCTCTCAGCCGGTAAAATCTGTCCGGTCGTCAGCCGCCCGTCAAGGATTGCCTCCTGGATCTGTTCAACCACATCTTGAAAAACCTTTGTCTGTCTGGCGGCCTGAAACATGTACACCTCGCTTCGGTCTGGATCTATATACAGCGATTTCAATTTAAATCATTAGAATGGTTAGACCATTATAATAATCTTAAATACGTTAACCTGTCAAGTCATTGTTTACCATGATATTTTTGGTAAATGTCCACTTGAGCACAAAATAAATGAAAAGATAACCTCAAGTTCATTCTGTTTCAGAAATAGCTTGACTACTCCTTCTGAAATATTTAGAAAATCAACTTTTGTGACCTGATTTGTGCTATGTTTTTAAATTACCTGAATCTAAAGGAACGAAATTACTATTTTGTGATTTTCGCGAAATCCTAAAAGGAGCTTAGCAGCTATGTTAAAAGATAAAATAATTGCCATTATCGGGACGGGAAATATGGGGGAAGCGTTGGTTAGCGGATTGGTCGGCTCTAAATCTTCCAGGCCCCAAAATATTATCTGCACGGATATCAGTAAAGATAAGTTGAGGTCAATTAAAGCAAATTACAAAGTTCGCACCACCACCAACAATCTTAAGGCGGTGGACGAAGCGGGCATTGTGATCTATTGCGTCAAACCACAGATCATGGCGGCAACTTTGACCGAAACGGCCACCAAGCTAGATATGTCCAAGCTTGTCATCTCGATTGCCGCCGGCGTCCCCTTGGCGGCCATGGAAGCCTGTATCAGCAAGGATCTGCGTTTGATAAGGGTCATGCCCAACATTGCTGCGGCTGTGAAAGAATCCGCGTCGGCTATAGCTGCAGGTGCACATGCAACGAAAGAGGATGTCAGTCTGGCCATGGAGATTTTAAATTCCGTCGGCAAATGTATTTTTCTTAAAGAGAACTATTTAATGAACGCCGTTACCGGGTTAAGCGGCAGCGGGCCGGCCTATATATTCTTGATTGTCGATGCACTTGCGGATGCCGGCGTAAAAATGGGCCTTTCACGACAGGATTCGCTCTTTTTAGCGGCCCAAACAGTTATGGGTGCGGCCAAACTGTTAATCGAAACCCAGGAGCATCCCGGACAGCTCAAAGATAAAGTGACCTCACCCGGCGGCACGGCCATTGCCGGGCTGGCAACCCTTGAAAGCGGTGGATTGCGAACGACTTTGATCAACGCGGTCGAAGCGGCCACCCTTCGCTCCAAAGAGCTGGGTGACATGGTGATCAAGAATTTTTCTGAAAACAACGGCAATCTCAAAAAACGAGCCTGATCAACCGGCTTGGGTGTTTTGACGGAAAATATGTAGCTGCACGTAAAAAATTTGGATATGATTACCTCATTTTCTCTTTGTCCCCATTCGCCTGGATCGGGTCTTTAGGTTGCCAAGCACATATCCAAAAACCTGAATGATCCGGACACCCCCCTACATTTGCAATTCATTCAAATGAGTGCTAGAATTTAAAACTCATATTAGCAAAATATCGTCTCCTGACGGGAGAACCACTGTATGAAATTAATAAAAATTCTAATCGTCCTCCTCATTTGGTTCGGGTTGTCCGGTGGATTTTTACCGGAAATCGCATTTTCAAAAGATATTCGATGGCAATCTTTTGCAGACGGAATGGCGCGCGGTAAATCCGAAAATAAAAAGGTCTTTTTGCATTTTTACGCCGAATGGTGCTCAGCCTGTAAAACTATGGAAGACAAAACTTTTAAGGATCCCGGCGTGATTGCTTCTTTGAATAAGGATTTTGTTCCGATCAAAGTTGATATCGATAGAAATAAGAAGATATCGGAAATGTTTAAGATCAAAGTTCTCCCTGACACCTGGTTTATTGCAGAAAATGCGAAGATCCTGGGCCACCGCCCCGGGTATATTTCGCCGGTGCAATTAAAAACCCTGTTGAAGATGTTAATGGATCAAGATCCCGGACAGTAACATTATTTATGTTCTATGCGAATATTTGACTTTTAAGGCTTAAGCTTTAAGATTAAAAATGAGGAAATTTTCTGAAAATATGGATTCAATTCATCAGCGTGAATATAAGGGATTTTCGGGCTTCGATATTGCCGGATTGAAAAATATTATCCGTAAAAATACATTTCCGGGGCCGCCTGAGCCTGGTCCTTATAAACCGGCCTGTGTTTTTCTACTGCTGTTTAATCTTGACGAGCCTCACATTCTTGCAATCCAGAAAACGGACAGTGAGGGCTACCCCTGGCGCAACCAGGCGGCCTTGCCGGGCGGCCATCTGGAAGCAGAAGACGCCAGCCCGCTCGAGGGGGCATTTCGCGAGTTGGCGGAAGAGACCAGAATCAGCCGCGATCAGGTAGAATTGATCGGATCTCTCGGCCATTACCAGACCATCAACGGTCGGGATATCGAGGCGTTTATCGGCGTGTGGGATGCTACCGGTCCAGTCCGGCATGACCCCTCAGAAATTGCTAGATTCCTCAAAATTCCCTTGAGAACGCTTGTTCAAACCCACCACGCCAATAATTTCCACAATCGCATACCACCTGTTGATGAACTCAGGTATCCGTTTGAAGATGTCGTCATTTGGGGCGCAACCGCCCGTATTTTGCATCATCTCATCGAGCCGTTGTATCCGTTATTGGCCAAGCTGGAATTTGATAATTAATTTGAAGCTGTTCTTATTTTGAAGTATACCTGCGGATAAGGCGTATGATGTTGGTGATAATCAGGCATCCACTTAATATCACCAGAAGGGCGGGCACCCAGACGTAACCGGTATACGCGTCATTTTCACGGGTTACGGAGATGCCGACCAGACCGACCATGAAGACAACCAGCATAAAGGCAATGGTGAGGCCGTAGGCCGTTTTGGATTGATACCAGGGGATAACGAGTTTTCTGAATACCGGGCTTTTTTCGGATGGCATAGTTAAAAGAATTGCCTAAAGTTTAAAGTGCCTAAAATGCCTAAAATTAAGGATTTCAATCGTTGTTATCATTTTTAGTAAATCTTATGCCCATGCGAGAAAAAAATCAAGTTATGAAAAACACTGACAAGAAAGCGATGATGAAAAGATATGCGAATTTGGCATTTTGTTTTTGGTTATTCATTTCTATGTTAACCACATTATGGGGATGTGCCGTGACACCTCAAAAACTGAATATAAAAGGTCAGCCGGGTGCTTTTGACCCAGGGACCATTATTTCCACCCAAAAATCAGCGGCGGTTTCTTTTGAAGAGCTGTTAGAAGACCTAGAAACCAGCCGGGTGATCTACGTGGGGGAAAATCACACCAGCCAGGAATCCCACGAAGTTCAGCTGAAGGTTATTCAGGCCCTTTTTAAGAAATTTCCAAATCTGGCAGTCGGTATGGAAATGTTTGATCATACCTATCAGGGTGTGCTTGATCAGTGGTCGGCAGGCAAACTGGACCAGGAAGATTTTTTAAAAAAAGTCCACTGGTATGTCAATTGGGGCTTTGACTTCTCGCTGTATCAAGATATTCTGGATTTTATCAAAAAAAATCACCTCCGGCTGGTAGGGCTGAATATCCCCAAATGTATTCCCCCCAAGATCCGCGAAGGTGGTATCGAAAGTTTAGGGGAGGATGAAAAAAAGCACCTGCCGCAGCAAATAGATTTAACCAATTCAGCCCATCGGGCTTACGTTAAAAAAGTTTTTGAGAAACACCAGCCCTATTTCAAGGGCAAGGTTGAATTTGAGAATTTTTATGCCGCCCAGTCCGTCTGGGAAGATGCCATGGCAGAAGCGATCGCACAAAATTTGAATAATGATGTGATGGTCGTTCTGGCCGGCAACGGACATATTCTGTTCAAGTACGGTATTCCGGATCGGGCATTTAAGCAGACCGGCGCAGCATTTAAAACTATTTATACGGCTTCTACCGGTAGCGAGGTGGAGCCTGATATAGCCGACTATATTTGGGTCACGAAATAAAGATAAAAAGGTTTCAGGTGTCAGGTTTCAGGTGTCAGGATTCTGAATTTCTGAAGTTCAATCTGACACCTGACACCTGAAACCTGACACCTGGCACCCGTATTTGAGGACATTAACCCTCCCCCCTTTGAACTACAGAGGTTTGATATTACTATCCCCCATATTGGGATCCTAGAAACGGAGCTGATATGAACAACGATTTGCAAGTCTGGTTTAACGGAAAGTTGATTCCCCGGCGCGCTGCCACCGTACCTATTTTATCCCATGGTTTTTCGCGCGGATCGGCAATTTTTGATGTTTTAGGGATTCACCCAGGGCCGCAAGGTCCCATGGCTTTCAGACTGGACGACCATCTGAAACGATTTATGAAAAGTGCCGAGTTATTGGGAATGGAGCTGGCATATTCTTCAGAAGAAATCTTCGAGGCTATTAAGGCCGTGGTTAAGGCCAACAGCCTCGGACGCGGCATTATAAAAATATTGGCCTTTTGGGGTGAAGAGTCCATCATTCAACTTGTTTTGGATTCCAAGCTGGATGTTGCCGTGTTTGCCATTCCGGAAAGCGAGGAGTTGGTCTTGGACAAAAAGCAGACATTATCCGCCTGTCTGTCCAAATGGCGCAAACTGCATCCCGAAACGGTTCCGGTGGGTGCCAAGGCTTGTGCTAATTATCTGAATGGCTACCTGGCGCGCAAAGATGCCGTTTCGCGTGGTTTCGATATCGGTATCCTGCTGGGGACCGATGGTTTTCTTGCTGAAGGCTCGACTGAATCGGTGTTTATCGTCAAAGAGGGTGTACTAATGACACCGCCTCTGGGCCGGATCCTGGCGAGCATCACACGCCTGTCGATCCTGCAGGCAGTGCCGGAAATCGGCATACCCATCGTTGAGAGACCCATTACGGTCGATGAATTGTTTGCGGCCGACGAAATATTTACCGTCCATACCGGCACCAAAATCGAAGCGGTCGCCCGTTTTGAAGACAGGCAATTGGAGGCACCCGGACCGGTAACCCAACGGGTCCTGCATTTGATAGATGATATCATGCAATTCAAAGACGAGCGCTTCATGAATTGGTTCCAGCCTTTAAGATGAATATGAATCGTTAAATGATAATCATTGTTGAGCCACATCCGCTGCCGTGCAGGCCAGGACCGTGCGGACAATTTCAGGCGCTATTTTTAGCATCGTCCCGCGTTGACCGGCATTGATCAGAATCTTTTCAATAATTCGATTAACCGGAGACCAACGACCAGAGTCCAGGAACCCCTATCCCCCAATATTTATACTATATGTTGAATTAAAAAGTTGACCTTCATCAATATATTGTGGTATACCTAATCCATCAGCTGGATATTTCAGGTGACCCACAATTGTGGCTTCAGGCCTATTCTTAAAAGGGGATTCGTTTCAGAATATGCTTGAGTCTCCTTTTCTTTCGGTTAACTTCCGAACAGTATCATATTTGCTCAACTTATAATATCAGGAGAGGTGTTTGAATTGTTTGAGAAAATTAAGAAGCGCGATGGAAGGATTGTCGAGTTTGATTCATTTAAAATTACCGCGGCCATCGCCAAATCCGGCAAAGCCACAGGAGAATTTGACGAAAGAGAAGCCCGAAAATTAACCCTGCGCGTGCTGACCCTGGCCCATGAAATGAGGCCGGGACCCACGCCGGAAGTCGAGGAGATCCAGGACATCGTCGAACGGGTGCTGCTGGACTCGCCTTATTACCAAACGGCCAAGGCCTATATTCTGTACCGGGAACAGCATGCCCAGATCAGGCAGATGACGACCACTTTTAATGTGGATCTGGTAAACCACTACATCCAGAAACTGGATTGGAAGATCAAAGAAAACAGCAATATGAGCTATTCCCTTCAGGGGCTTAACAACTACATTTCGTCGGATGTGACCTCTGAATACTGGCTCAACTGCATATATCCCCCCGAGATTCGAAATGCTCATAAAGACGGAGACATTCATATCCACGATCTCAGCCTGCTGTCGGTCTATTGTGTTGGGTGGGATCTGCAGGACCTTCTGCGGCAGGGTTTCAAAGGCGTAGAGGGCAAAGTTGAAAGCTCGCCTCCCAAACATTTGCGTTCCGCGCTCGGCCAAATCGTAAATTTCTTTTACACCCTGCAGGGAGAAGCCGCCGGCGCCCAGGCGATTTCCAATTTCGACACGTTGCTGGCCCCTTTTGTCCGCTATGACCAACTCGGTTATAGAGATGTAAAACAGGCGTTTCAAGAATTTATTTTTAACATCAACATCCCTACCCGGGTAGGTTTTCAGACACCCTTTACCAATATCACCCTGGATCTTTACGTGCCTTCCATTTTAAAAGATCAGCCCGTGATAGTGGGCGGCGAGGATCGTGAGGAAACCTATGCCCAATTCCAGCCGGAAATGGACATGATCAATCGTGCCTTTGCCGAGGTAATGATGGCCGGCGATGCCAAAGGGCGGGTATTTACGTTTCCGATTCCCACTTACAATATTACGGAGGATTTTGACTGGGACAATCCGAATCTGGAGCCCCTTTGGAAAATGACCGGTAAATACGGGATTCCATATTTTTCTAATTTCGTCAATTCGGATATGTCTCCCGAAGATGCCCGTTCCATGTGCTGCCGATTGCGCCTGGACAACCGGGAACTCTTAAAGAGAGGTGGGGGATTGTTCGGTGCCAATCCACTGACGGGTTCCATCGGGGTGGTCACCATCAACCTGCCGCGCATCGGATATGCGAGCAAGATCAAAAGTGAATTTTATTCAGACCTTATCGAGAGAATCCAGCTGGCGGTGAAAAGCCTGTCGATTAAACGCAAGATCCTGGAAAATTTTACGGAAAAACATCTGTATCCCTACTCCAAGTTTTATTTAAGAGACGTCAAAAACGGCACGGGATCCTACTGGAAGAATCATTTTTCCACCATTGGCATTATCGGCATGAACGAAGCCTGTTTAAATTTTATCGGAGAAGACATTACCACCGAGCACGGCCAGCAATTTTCCATGGAAGTTATGGATTCTATCCGGGATACCCTGTCAAAGGTTCAGGAGGAGACCGGAGAAATCTTCAACCTCGAGGCCACACCGGCTGAAGGCACGTCTTACCGGCTTTCCATGCTGGACAAAAAGAAATTTCCCGAAATCATATGCGCCAACGAGTCTGATTACCGCAATGGCGCCGCCCCTTACTACACCAATTCAAGCCAGCTGCCGGTTAATTTCACAGATGATATTTTCGAAACATTAAGGCTGCAGGATGAACTGCAGACCAAGTACACCGGCGGGACGGTTCTGCATATTTTTCTTGGTGAACAGGTCAACGACATGGAGGCCCTTAAAGGATTGATCCGCAAGATTGCCAACAATTACCGGCTGCCGTATTTTACCCTTACGCCTACCTTCAGCATCTGTCCGTCTCACGGCTATCTTGACGGGGAACAGAAAACGTGCTCGATCTGCGATCAGGAAACTGAAGTATATTCGCGTGTCGTGGGCTACTTGCGGCCCGTAAGACAATGGAACGAGGGCAAGCAGGCCGAGTATGGGAACCGCAGAAGCTTCAAGGTGGCGAGTTAGAAGTGCGGAATTTGGAATGCGGAATTAGACCGGGAAGAAGCAACAGATTTCAGAAGTCAGAGGGTATTCAGAGGAGAACAGGCGATAGCAGTAAATAGAATGCCCTCTGGCTTCTGTAACATCTTCTAATAACTAATAACCAATAACAAATAACACCTGATTGAGCGCTTTTTGCTCAATCAGGGAGATCATCCCATGTATTTCGGTGGATTACAGAAAAGTTCTTTAATTGATTATCCGGGTAAACTAAGTTCGGTCATATTTTTTTCCGGCTGTAATTTTGACTGCCCCTATTGTCATAACCCGGAGCTTGCCAGGGGGTGTGCAACCTGCCCGGGCGATCTAACCATCGAAAATATCAGCGATTTTCTTAAACAAAGGCAAGGTTTTTTAGACGGTGTTGTCGTTTCCGGCGGGGAGCCCACATTGCAAAATGATCTGGCAGATCTTTGCGAAAGGATTAAAGGATTCGGCTACCCGGTGAAGCTGGATACGAACGGAAGCCGTCCGAGGGTTTTGGAACAGTTGATTGATGAAAAACTGGTCGATTACGTAGCCATGGATCTTAAAACCGACCCGGTGCTTTACAAGTCCTATATCAAATCGGACTGTGATCCGGACCCCATCCTGGCCAGTATCCGGATCCTCATGGAGTCCGGGATCGATTACGAATTCAGGACCACCTGTGTCAAGCCGATCGTTACCCTCGAAACCATTGAAAATATGTCCCATCTAATTCAAGGCGCCAGACTGTATGCCCTGCAGCGGTTTCGCAACCTCGAGTTGTTGCATCCCGAGTTTTTCGGCGGGATTGAAAATGAATACAGCGATGCAGAACTGGAGCAGTTGAAAGCTGCCGCCGAACCCTGGGTGAGTGAGTGTACTATTAGATGATCAAGGAAGACTTAGGCTGCGAAACGATCTACCGCGATTATTATCCACACCAGCGCAGCCGTGACCATGCTGATAAATGCCGCGGCTGACCCCATGTCTTTGGCCCGTTTTGATAATTCATGCCTTTGCGGGCCGATTCGATCCACCACCGCCTCTATCGCTGAGTTCAGCAATTCAGTGAGAAGAATCAGCAGGATGGATGCTATCAGCAGGGCTTGTTCAATGGCAGAGCGCCCGAGCCAGATGCCAAGGGGCACCATAATGATGGCCACCATTACCTCGCCCCGAAAGGCCAGTTCGTTTTTCCAGGCCGTTTCCAACCCGGCAAAGCTGTATTTGAAGGCGTTTTTAATGTGGCCGATTAAACTTTCATTTTTGTTTCCCATAACTGCAAAAATAGCATAGAATCGCAGATTATAAAACCAATAAGCCGGGTTTAAAAATTGTTGTCATTGGGCAGGATTCATGTTAGGTGGGTTGTCGAAATTGTTTAGAAATAATTTGAATCCAGCGGCATCCCCATATGGCTTATTTAAGGCTATACCGCTTTTAAAAAATAAGTTCCGAAAACGGAAGGCGGGTATAAGTGGTTGTAGCAAAAAAACGTTCGAGAAACGGAACGTTTTTTTATCAACCGCTATACAAAAAGGAGGGAGAATAAATGGGCAGGGGCAGCAAAATCGTGGTATTAGCGACCGTAATTTTTGTAGCTTTCATCTTGCAGATCGTGTTGATCTTTGCCGATCGGCATGAAACTCCCGGTGAGGCAGCCGTTGAGTTCAGCAAGGCCTATTTTAACCTGGATGCAGACATGGCCAATCTGCTCTGCTCAGAGATAACGAAAGATGAAGATGCCGACGTCGTGGGGGATTATCTCCAACGCGTTGCCGCAGAGGCCAGAGCCGAGGGATTTGATCCAAGTTGGAAGAAAATGGTCCTTTCGCACATCGAATTAGAGACCGAGATGGTGGATGAAAATACAGCCGCAGTTCAAATTGCCTGCGAACGCAGAAGAGCCATCAATCCCGTGTTTGCGGTGGTGGCCAAAATATTCTCTCTTGGTGATACCTATAAAGTTAAAGAAACCCTTACGGTGGTAAAAGAAAGCGGCGGCTGGAAAGTTTGCGGTCAGCCCTTTTCTTTGACCGAAAGCTGATGCCGCCCTTATTAGATTCATACTTGTATTTTTTTGCGTTTCTTAAAAAAGATCATCACGAAAACACGAAAAATAGAAAGCACGAAAGCTGTCTAATTTTTTTCGTGTTTTCGTCCTTTCGTGATTAATTTATCCTGTTAGGTTCTATCAACATGCAATCGATCTATGCTCTTTTACGCGAGCAGGCACGCCGAATTGTTTCCAGCTTTCCTTCCCCGGATTTTTATCAGGACCATTCGCAAGCTTGCCAATATTCAAGCCGGTTATTTCAAGCTGACCCGGAGATAAGAAAATTATGCCGTTTTGTCAGCGAAAACCTGGATGATGATTACGGACACGGTTTACAGCATGCGATCAAAGTAACGATTGATGCCGGTGCGCTGATGAATATTGAGGGGCTGGCAGCCGGCTACAGTGAATCCATGCTTGCACGTAGAACCCAAATCGTTCAATGTGCCGGGTTGCTGCATGACACCAAACGCAAAAAGAAAGATCATTCAAAACATGGAGCTGATTATGCCCGAACCGTACTCAAGGACTATTCGCTTTCCCATGATGAAATTGAGGACGTTGGCCGGGCCATCCAAAACCACGAAGCCTTTAAAAGCAATACCCCGATCGATACCGACGAAGGCATTCTGGTATCGGATTGCCTCTACGATGCCGATAAATTTCGCTGGGGCCCCGATAATTTCACAGACACCCTGTGGGATATGGTATCTTTTTTAAATCCCCCCCTGTCAAAATTCATGGCCCGGTATCCCCAGGGTATGGAAAGCCTGAAAAAAATTAAAACTACCTTCCGAACCGAAACCGGAAAGCAATACGGTCCTCAGTTCCTTGACCTTGGTTTGGTCATCGGGCAAAAATTGCACGATGTGATTCTATCAGACTTCTCCGAATTTCTTTAAATTCTTTTATTTTTCAATTTGTTATATCTCGATTTCTTTCTTGTTTGACACCTGCGCCGGATTTCAATATACTGCCCTGATAGCTAACCTTCGTTATTTCCAATACAAAATGAAATTAACGGGCAGTCTTTGAGGGCATGCGGTTTTGTCTCAATTTGGGTGAGACACTCATATAGTTATCGTAGTTGACTGAATCTTTATTTGTCATTAGTCGTAATTAACAAAGGTACATTCCCAATTGGTTTATCACAATCGGGATACAAACCATCAGCGCAAGGAGGTAGAAATGGTTGCTACGACTTGGCCCACTTCCAACTGGCCGGAGGGTGTTTCGCATGATATAACCGGTTATGAGAAAGCCCTGTTCTCCATTCTTGATGAATCTGCCCGGGATTACCCCAACCAGGTTTATACCATTTTTAATGACGCTACACGGACCTATGCCCAGGTAAAAGATACTGCTGACCGGATCGCCAATTTTTTGGTTGCCCGCGGCATTCAAAAAGGGGATCGGGTGGCGATTTTTTTACCGAATATTCCTCATTATCCGGCACTTTTTTTCGGTATTCTCAAAGCCGGTGCTGTCTGTGTGACCTGCAACCCCCTGTATACGGCCAACGAGCTTAATTACCAGTTGAAGGACGCCGGCGCCAAAGCAGTATTTTGTATGGATCATCCCCAATTTTATCCGACCACGGCAGAAGCCATCAAGGATACCGATGTTGAAACTGTGGTGGTATGCAGCGTCAAGTCTTATCTGCCGAAAGTTAAAGCATTTCTGGGCGGGCTGCTGGGTAAAATTCCCAAGGCTGATAATTACCAGCCGGGGCACCTCTTCTTTGACGATGTGGTGGCAGGCGCCAAACCGGAGCCACCATCGGTCGAGATCAATCCCACCGAAGACCTGGCCTTGATAATATATACCGGCGGAACAACCGGAGTGCCCAAAGGTGCGGCGTTGACCCATTCAAATTTTATGTATAACCTTGAAGCCCTAAAAGAATGGGGCATGTTCGTGCACGAGCCCGGCGGACAGCCGGAAAAGCTTCGCAAAGGTGGTTTCCACACCTATCTGGGGGTTTTGCCCTGGTACCATAGTTTCGGTTTGACGGTCGCAATGATGTCCTCCTGCGGAATCGGCGGCAGCCTCATCTGTATTCCCGATCCGCGGGCGGGAAATCCCCCCTTCACCGAAGTTCTCAAGGCCGTCCAGAAATACCGGCCGACCATCATGCCGGCGGTGCCGACCATTTTTGTGGCCTTCACCAATCACCCTCAGATTGACCAGTACGACCTGACATCGCTGATTGGATGTTTTTCCGGCGGTGCGCCCCTGCCTCCGGAAGTCTGCAAGCAGTTTGAGGATAAAACCGGTGCGGTTATTTTTGAGGGTTACGGCTTGAGTGAGACGGCTCCGGTGGCCACCTCCAATCCGACCAGCCGGGAAAATCGCAAAATCGGGTCCATCGGTTTTCCGATACCCGGCACAGACGTCAAAATATTGGATATCGATGCCGGGACCCGGGCATTGCCCCAGGGTGAAGACGGAGAGATTGCAATCAGCGGCCCCCAGGTTATGCAAGGCTACTGGCATAGAGCCGATGAAAACGAAAAAGTGTTTCGCGAGGTGGACGGCAGGCGATATTTTCTGACCGGTGATATCGGCCATGTCGATGAAGAAGGCTATATTCTGATTACCGACCGCAAAAAGGACATGATCCTGGTCGGCGGCTTCAATGTGTACCCGCGGGATGTGGAAGATATCCTGTTTCAACATCCCAAGGTGGCTCTTGCTGCCGTCGTCGGGGTACCGGATGCAAAAAGCGGGGAAATCGTTAAGGCCTACATCGAGCTTAAACCTGATGAATCGGCCACCGAAGCGGAAATCCTTGAATTCTGCAAAGAAAACATGGCCGGATATAAACGTCCTAAAATTGTTGAGTTCCGGGACACATTACCGGTTTCAAACGTCGGTAAAATTTTGCGCAGGGTACTCAGAGACGAGGAACTCGAGAAGGCTAAATGAAAAAGTGGATCACGGATCGTCCCTATCTTGTTACAAGCTCCGTTTTTTTAATCATTATGATTATCGGCTGGAAGCTGCTTTACTGGCAGGAGGAAGATTTCACCTTTCTTCTGCTATTGTATTTCATTGTCACACTGGGTATCCGCCTTGATGACATCGCCCGCAAAATTGGAGGCGGAGCCGGCAAATTGTCCACCGGCTCCGTTGACCGGGAATCCGTCATCAGTCAGTTAAATGATATCAAAACGTCATTAGCGACCATTAATGTGACGCTTAATAAATTGCTGGAAGAAAAGAAAGGTCCGCCCGAGTAACCTATCCATTTTGGTATCCTGAAAGTAGTTCTAACCCCAACTTTAGCCGCTCGGGTCAAAGCGTGTTTGGGGTGTTTGGTATTTGGTGTTTAGTCTGCTAAAGAATCCATCATACACCAAACACTAAATACCAAACACCAAACACGATCCATCACTTCATTGAATCCGACAATAAGATCCTCCCTCCTTAACCACCCTTGAATTGGAAACCAGAAGATCCAGGTGCTTTTGCATGATCATCTTTTCGGCCAGGGCATAGAACGCTTCCGGTTCCCGGGGGCGCTGGTATACAATCCACTGACCAACGATGTCCGCCATGGTTCTGGGCTGATTTAAATAGTCAAGCAATCGGTTTTCGCGATGATCGATCACCGCCAGATATTGATCCCAGAGATTTCCGGGGTTTTCTTCGAATATACCGGTTTCATGGCCGGTGAGCCAGATACTTGCCGGAATTTGTTTTAGCCGTTCAATAGATGAAATCGTTTCCCGAATGCTTGAATCCCGGTCGCCATACCAGGGGCCAAAAGGGGTTAAGTCATAATCCCCCAGAAAAAGTACGCCAGGCTCCTGAAAGAAAAAACACAGATGTCCCGGCGTGTGTCCCGGCGTCGGGATGACATCAATTGTCAGGTTTTCCCGCTGGATTTGCTGTCCTCCCTGCAGAAAGCCGGCCGGTTTGCGGGCCCGGAAATGGAACTGGGTGGTGACAATTTCACGCCATACCTGGCGCTGGTCCTCTTTTTCGATTCCATATCCATCCAGAAATAGCTCAAGATCTGATAACCGGGGTGCATCCGGCTCAGAAATTAGCAGGGGCAGACCGTCAAAAAGATCCAGGTGCATAAAATGATCTTCGTGCCAGTGGCTGAGCCAAACCTCCCTGACGCCGCCATTCTTGTGCAGACCCTTTAAGCGATCACGGTCTGAAGCCGGATCAATCAGGATTCCCGCACCGTCTATATACAGCGAATGGCAAAATGGATATTTACCGCGGTTTTCCCCCGGAAGAAATCGAATGGGTCCAAAACACCGTTCTTTCATAATTGCTCCTTTTCAGCATGATCAAATCGGTCGGAACCTATCATAGGTTTAGCCCTTGAGTAAATAGCCTGGAAGTGGTTTCAAAACAATCTCAAATTAAAAATTTTTTGCAAAACATAACAATAGGTTCGAATGGATTCACATTATCCTTGACAGGTGGTGACAATTTCGGCTAATCTCTCCATCAATTGATGGAAGCATTTGATTGAAAGGAGGGCAAGGATGCCTTCACGCCTTGAAAGGGCCCGCAAAGATCCCAATTCCATGAAGGCCAAAATTCTGGCCTCAGCCCGCAAGATGTTTGGTGAATACGGGTATAATGATACCACCACCCGGATGATTGCCGGAGATGTGGGTATCGATATATCAACTCTTTACTACCACTGGGGGGAAAAACAGGACCTGTACGAAGCGGTTCTGATAGAGATCAGCGAAGAGATCCAGCAAAAATTAAGCGAAGTAGAGAAGAAGGTCAGTGGTCAATCCCTGGCAGCCCGGCTTGAATTAGCCATCGACATGATGTCGGATTACCTTTTTTCCCATCCCGAAGTTTCAAACCTGATCCTGTTCGGGTATTTCAACAAAACCCGCCATGGCGTCACCCTGGACATCAGTATGTCGAAATACATTTCCAACATTGCCTTTGCCATGGGACTTTCCAAAAATAGAGAAACGGTATCGACCGAGGCCAAGGCCCGGATTTTAGCCGTTTGGAATACGGTGCTGAATTTTATCTCCGGAGAAAATTTTTTCCGGCCATTGCTGGACACCAACCGTGAAGAATATATCCGGGTGGTCAAAGAGACACTCAAATTTATTCTCGTGCCGGCGTTTACTTCGAAAAATGCCTAAAGTGCCCTAAATTGCCTAAAATGCCTAAAATTATTGCGTCGCTACGCTCCGTCCTTTTTATGAAAATTTTAATTTTCTTGATAGGGTATTCAGAAGCTTAACGAAAAATATTTTACCGACCATTTCTTATTTTATTTTTTTGAATCGACAGTCCCGCTGGAAGCGGGATTAGGCACTTTAGGCATTGTGGAATTTTAGGCATTATGGTTAAACTTTTACGCGACCCGGGAAAAAAATAAACTAATAACTGGTTATGGGGAGGATAGAAAATGTCGCTAAACCTTGATGCGCTCGGCAAAAAAATCGGACCTTTTACGAAAGATTATTCCTGGAAAGATGCCGTCCTATATGCCCTTGGCGTTGGTGCGGGTTTCTCCGATCTGGAATACTGCTATGAAAAAGATTTGAAGGTCATCCCCAGCTTTGGCATCACCACGATGTACGATTTTATGCCAGAGCTGGCCGCCACCAGCAACGTCAATCTGGCCGGAGTCCTTCATGGAGAGCAGGAGCTCATCTTTCACAATCCGATACCCACTGAAGGAACCTTAACGACCCAGGGCACGATTAAACATTATTACGACAAAGGCAAAGATAAAGGCGCTTTGATAGTTGCCGAGTTTGAAACTTCCCATTCCAACGGTCAGAAATTGTTCACCAGCATCGTGACTGTCTTTGCCCGCCTGGACGGCGGTTTTGGCGGAGAGAATGCGCCCGCTAAAAGGGTTGTTTTCCCTGACCGGGATCCGGACTTTGTGGTTGAAGGAAAACCGTCTCAAGACCAACCCCTGATTTACCGGCTTTCCGGTGATGTGTTTCAACTGCATGTCGACCAGGAGTTTGCGGAAATGGCCGGATTTGAAAAGCCGATCATGCATGGACTGTGTACCCACGGATACGCCTGCCGTTCTCTGATTCAAACCTTTGTCCCCGGAGAACCGGAAAAGGCCCGGCGCATGGTCTGCCGCTTTAAAAGGCCGTTATACCCCGGTATGCCCGTTAAGAGCGTCATCTGGAAAACCGGTGAAGGCCAGGCGGTTTGGAAAGTCATCAATACCGAAACCAAGGAAGTGGTGATCGATAACGGTGTATTTGAATACGGGGAGATTCCCAAAACAGAGATTCGTTTTGACGGGCGTGTCGCCATTATCACCGGTGCCGGTGCCGGGTTGGGGCGCACCTATGCTCTGGAGCTTGCCAAACGCGGCGCCAAAGTCGTGGTCAACGATCTGGGTGGGGCCCGGGACGGGTCCGGGGACGGTTCCAGGGGACCGGCTGCTAAGGTCGTTGACGAAATCAAGGCCCTGGGCGGTGAGGCGGTGGCCAATTTCGATAATGTGGCCACGGCCCAAGGCGGTGCAAACATTGTCAAAACTGCCCTGGATGCTTTCGGGACGGTGGACATTGTTATCAATAATGCCGGGATTCTGCGGGACAAGAGCTTTTTAAAGATGGACCCCGACAACTGGGCCGGGGTTCTCGGTGTGCATCTCAACGGCGCGTACAACGTGTCCCGTCCGGCCTTTGCGGTGATGAAAGAAAAAGGCTACGGTCGTATTTTGATGACCACCTCGGCGGCCGGACTCTATGGTAATTTCGGTCAGACCAACTATACCGCTGCTAAAATGGGCCTGGTTGGTCTGATGAATACCCTGAAACTGGAAGGGCAAAAGTACAACATCAAAGTCAACACCATCGCGCCGGTGGCGGCCTCGCGGCTGACCGCAGATATCCTGCCGCCGGATTTTCTGGACAAGCTCAAGCCGGAGTTGGTGATGCCCATGGCCTTGTATCTGGTGTCAGAGAATTGTCCGGTCAGCGGATCCATTTATAACGCCGGACTGGGGTGCTTCAACCGGGTGGCCATGGTTACGGGGCCTGGAGCGGTTGTGGGCGACGGCGAAAACATTCCAACTCCGGAACAGCTGGTGTCTCAATGGGAAAATATAACCTCTTTAAAAGGCGCCAAAGAATATCAGAATGTCAATGAGCAGATAGGAGATCTTCTGGCCGCCTTCACGAAACCGGCTGAGGCGTCGACCGGGGCTTCGGCCGGATTTGGTTCCGCTTCAGAAGTATTTGATGCCATGCCCGCTGCTTTCGTGGCCGATGCTGCGGCCGGGGTGGATGTTGTTTTCCAGTACATCATCTCCGCTGAAGGCGGTGGCGAATGGCACAGTGTCATAAAAGATCAAAAATGCCGGGTCGAGGCCGGGATACACGAAAAGCCGAACTGTACCTTGAAGATGGATAGCGGCGGCTTTCTGGACATGATGAACGGCAAGCTGCCGGCCATGCAGGCCTACACCTCGGGCAAGCTTAAAATCGAGGGCGACATCATGAAGTCGCAGTTGATAGAAAAACTCTTTAAATTCAGCTTGTGATGTTACCCAAAATGAATCTAAACAAACGGAGAAATCCCCTCTAACTCCCCTTTATAAAAGGGGAGAACAGACACTTCCCCCTTTTATAAAGGGGGATCGAGGGGGATTTTATAAGAACGACATTTCAACCCTATTCTGAAATCCGTAATCGAATAAAGGAGACCCAATATGATCGGAATTACTTCTTACGGTGCTTATATTCCACGGTTGCGGCTGGACCGCATGGCCATCTTTCAGGGGATGGGCTGGTTTGCCCCCGCCATCATGATGGTGGCCCAGGGTGAGCGTTCCATGTGCAACTGGGATGAAGACCCCATCACCATGGCGGTGGAGGCTTCCCGTGACTGTCTGCGCGGCCGGGATAAAAACAAGCTGGATGCGCTCTACCTGGCGTCGACAACCCTGCCGTTTGCCGATCGCCAAAACGCCGGAATCGTATCGGCTGCGCTCAACCTCAGGGATGACATGATTACCGCCGACCACACCTCTTCCCAGAAAGCGGCCACAACTGCTTTAATAACGGCTCTTGAATCAATCCAGGGCGGGCAGAGGCATAATATCATGGTGACGGCCAGCGACAGCCGGGAAACCAGAACAGCCTATTTTTATGAAATGTGGTTCGGCGATGGCGCGGCGGCCTTAACGGTGGGGGACACCGATGTGATTGCCGAATATAAGGGTTCCTATTCCCTTTCCATGGATTTTGTCGATCATTACCGCGGCGCTGATAAAAAATACGATTATGTCTGGGAAGAGCGCTGGACCAGAGATGCCGGCTACGGGGAGATTATCCCCAAGGTCGTTAACGGACTGTTTGACAAACTGGGAATCAGCATGGAAGATGTCGACCGGCTGGTCTACCCCTGTTTTTTTAAACGCGACCATCGCAGCATCGCTGCCGGCCTCGGTGCCACACCGGAAAAGCTGGTGGACAACATGCATGAGGTGTGCGGCGAAACAGGCGCGGCCCATTCTTTTATGATGTTTATTGCGGCCCTGGAAGAGGCCAAACCCGGGGATCGGATCCTGATGTGCGGTTTCGGCCAGGGTGCCAATGCCCTCTATTTTGAGGTGACGGACAACATTACCAAACTGCCCGGCAGAAACGGGGTTGCCGGATCACTGGCCCATAAAAAATCGACGGACAACTATCTCAAATGGCTGAAATTCAGGGGTTTGATCAATACCGAAATGGGGATCCGGGCCGAGGCCCCCACCCAGACGGCGACCTCGGTTTTATGGCGTAAAAATAAAATGATCCTGGGACTGGTAGGGGGTAAATGCCGGGAATGCAATACGCCCCAGTTTCCGAAAGCCGATATATGTGTCAACCCCGAATGCGGGGCTTTTCACAGCCAGGAGGATTATGAGTTTGCCGATGTTGAGGCCAAAGTCAAAACCTATACCGGTGATCTGCTTGCGGTATCCGTTGATCCGCCGGCCATTTATGGCATGGTCCAGTTTGAAGGCGGTGGCCGGGCGGTGGTGGATTTTACCGATTGCGAGCTCGAAGATATCCGGGTCGGTCTTCCCGTGAAAATGGCTTTTAAGCGCAAAGGGGTGGACAAGGAACGCGGGTTTGTAAACTATTTCTGGAAAGCCGTGCCGGTGCCTGGAGCGGCCGCGGAGAAGGATAGAATCCGTTTTGATGACCGCGTGGCGGTGGTCACCGGCGCGGGGGCAGGTCTTGGAAGGGCCTACGCCCTGGAACTGGCCAAACGGGGTGCCAGGGTTGTTGTCAACGACCTGGGAGGTGCCCGGGACGGGTCCGGCCAAGGGTCGTCGTCTGCCGCCGACAAGGTCGTAGATGAAATCAAGGCTTCTGGCGGTGAAGCCGTGGCCAATTACGACAATGTGGCCACCCCCGAAGGTGGTGAAAATATTGTCAGGACCGCCCTGGACACCTTCGGCCGGCTTGACATATTGATCAATAACGCCGGTATTCTCAGAGACAAGAGCTTTATAAAGATGGATCCCGAGAACTGGAAGGCGGTGATGGACGTGCACCTCAACGGCGCCTACCATGTCACCCGCCCGGCCATGGACGCCATGAAAGAAAACGGTTACGGCCGGATCGTTATGACCACCTCAGCCGCCGGCCTGTATGGAAATTTCGGCCAGACCAACTATTCGGCAGCCAAAATGGGCCTGGTGGGTTTGATGAACACCCTCAAACTGGAAGGAAAAAAATATAACATTAAGGTGAACACCATTGCCCCCATCGCAGCATCGCGGTTAACCGAAGACGTCATGCCGCCGGAGCTGTTTGAAAAATCCAAGCCGGAGTTTGTCGCTCCCATGGTGATTTATCTTTGCGGTGAGAACTGCCGGGAATCCGGGGCCATCTTTAACAGCGGCATGGGGTATTTTAACCGGGCGGCCATATTGACCGGTCCTACCGTTGCACTTGGAAATCCGGATAATCCGCCCACCCCGGAGCAGATTCACGAAAACTGGAACAAAATTAATTCCATGGACGGTGCCAAAGAAATGGAAGACGCCAACACGGCCATTTTTGCACTGATTGCGCCGCCGGCCGGAGATTCACAGACGGCAGAATCTGCCGCCCGGGAAGACGGCGATGTTCAGGCGGTTTTCGATAAGATGGTGAACAGCTTCAAGGCGGATGCCGCCGCCGGTGTTGACGTCATCTTCCAGTTTAATATATCCGGCCCGGGTGGCGGCGAGTGGTATTGCGTGATTAAAGATTTAGCCTGTACGGTTGCGAAGGGCGCCCATGAGAAACCGGCCTGCACCATCAAAATGGCGGATGGAGACTTTTTGGCCATGATGGGCGGCAAGCTGCCGGCAATGCAGGCTTTTACCTCCGGCAAACTGCTGATCGGAGGCGATGTGATGAAGTCGCAGTTGCTCGAAAAACTTTTCGTTATTGGCTAGTTAGCGAAAAAGTTAAATAGGAAAATAGTCGAATAGTTTAAAAAGTAGTATCATCAACCTTCAACCAATCAACTAATCAACCAGTTAACTTTTTAACTAATTTTTCCGGAGGAAAAATTATGGCGACAGGAATAAAAGATAAAGTTGCAATTCTTGGAATGGGCTGCACCAGATTCGGGGAACGCTGGGACATGGGGGCCGAGGAGCTGATGGTCGAGGCATTTAAAGAGTGCCTGGAAGATGCGGGCATCGAAAAAAAAGAGATTGACATGGCTTGGCTGGGGACCTGTTTTGACAGCATCAATGTGGGCCGAAGTGCGCTTCCGCTCTCTTTGACACTGCGTCTGCCCAATATACCGGTTACCCGGGTCGAAAACTTTTGTGCCACCGGCACCGAGGCTTTTCGAGGCGCCTGTTATGCGGTGGCCTCGGGCGCCTGTGACATTGCCTTGGCCCTGGGGGTGGAAAAACTCAAGGATACCGGGTACGGCGGCCTTCCCAGTTTTACGGGATCGGATTCCGGCAGTCTGATGTGGCAATGGTTTCCGAACATGACGGCCCCCGGCGCTTTTGCGCAGCTGGCCAGCGCCTATGCGGCTAAATATAAAATTGCCGATCAGGACCTCAAGCGGGCTATCGCCCATGTGTCTGCCAAAAGTCACGCCAACGGGGCCTTAAATCCCAAGGCCCATTTGCGCAAGGCCGTCACCGAGGACCAGATTTTGGCCGCACCTATTATCGCCCATCCCCTGGGGCTTTTCGACTGCTGCGGGGTAAGCGACGGTGCTGCCTGCGCCATCGTAGCCAGCCCTGAAATGGCCCAACAGTTGGGCAAAAAAGATTTCATCACCGTAAAATCTCTTCAACTGGCGCTGAGCAGCGGCGAGGAGATGGGGTATAATGACTGGGACGGCGATCATTTCGTTACCACCAGTAAATGCAGCACCAAAGCATACCAGGAGGCCGGCATTGCCAACCCCAAGGAAGAGATCAGCATGATGGAGGTGCACGACTGTTTCTCCATCACCGAACTGGTGACGATGGAAGATCTGCACCTTTCCGACCGGGGCCAGGCCTGGCGCGATGTGATGGACGGCGTATTCGACCGCGACGGTAAAATACCCTGTCAGGTGGACGGCGGTTTAAAATGTTTCGGCCATCCCATTGGTGCCTCGGGCTTAAGAATGCTCTACGAAATGTATCTCCAGTTTCAGGGACGGGCCGGCGAACGTCAGCTGGAAGATCCCAGATTCGGGCTGACCCATAACCTGGGAGGCTTTCCCGCCATGAACGTTTGCAGCATATCGATAGTGGGGAGATACGGGGAATAGAAAACGGTAGAAGGTATAAGCTGTAAGGTATAGGGTACAGGGCTTAAGGCCCAACGTGCAAGGTTTCAGGTGTCAGGTTTCAGGTGTCAGTTTCTGCAGATCAGAATTCCTGACACCTGAAACCTGACACCTGGCATCCGACCTCTGCCATGAGCCGTGCGTTTTTGGCCACGAACAAAGAGAGATGATTTTATGGAGATTTTAAACTATACCGATGACCACATCGATTTTCGAAATAGATTGAGGGCGTTTTTAGAAAAGGAAGTAACGCCGTTCGCAGATCAGTGGGAAAAAGACCGGATTGTGCCCAAAAGCGCCTGGAAGAAATTGGGGCAGGGCGGCTTTCTGTGCATGGATGTTGCGGCCGAATATGGCGGCAGAGGGGGCGATTTTCTCTACGCCCTTATCGCGGCCGAAGAGATGACCAAAACCTGGGTTACCGGGCTGGCAACTCCCCTGCACAGTGATATCGTCGTCCCCTATATTAATTCTTTTGGTTCTGAAGAACTTAAGAAAAGGTATCTGCCCGGCTGTGTTGCGGGTGATATTGTCACGGCGGTGGCCATGACAGAACCGGGTGCCGGCAGTGATCTTGCAAGCATCGCGACCACGGCTGTGGAAGAAGGCGATGAGACTGTCATTGACGGATCCAAGACATTTATTTCAAACGGCCTGAATGCCGACCTGGTCGTGGTTGCAGCCAAGGACCCGGCAGTTGAAAATCCCTATGAGGCACTTTCGCTTTATGTGGTTGAATCCCAAACCCCCGGATTTTCCACCGGGCGTCATCTGGAAAAGATGGGTATGTGGAGCCAGGACACGGCCGAGTTGTTCTTTTCCAAATGCCGCATTCCCAAAAAGAATCGCCTCGGAGACAAGGGCATGGGTTTTTTGATGCTGATGGACAAGCTCCAGCAGGAGCGTCTGGTATGTGCCATCATGGGCGTAACCGGGGCTGAACGCATTGTGGAATGGACCGTGGACTACTGCAAGCAGACGACTGTTTCCGGAAAGCGCCTTTCAAAATCCCAGGCGGTGCAGTTTGCCCTGGTGGAAATGTCTACCGACGTGAAGCTGGGCCGAACTTTTGTCGAAAAACTGGTTGCCGATCACATTGAAAAAAAGGACATCATCGTTGAAACATCCATGGCCAAATATTGGACCACCGAGATGTTGAATCGGGTGGCCAATCGCGCCCTGGATCTGTGCGGGGATTTCGGTACCCTTGAGAAATGCCGAATTGTCCGGGCCTGGCGCGATGCCAAGATCATGACGATTTTTGCGGGCACAAACGAGGTCATGAAGAATATCGCGGCCAAATTCATGGGCCTCTAAAAACCGCTTTTAAAGCCGCATCCTATGGCCGGGGGCCGCGTTGCGGCCCGCTGAAAAATGCTCACGTACTGGTGTGTACGCTCCGCTTTTTCAGCGGACCGACGCCTTGCCCTCAACCATAGGCTACGGCTTTAAAACTGGTTTTAGAACCAATTTTGAATATAAAACTGAACAAGGAGATAATATGCAAGCTTATGATGCCGTCGTAATTGGGGCCGGCAATGGCGGGCTTACGGCCGCGGCGACTCTGGCCCGCAAGGGTTTAAATGTGATGCTGCTGGAGCGGCACAATATTCCCGGGGGGGCGGCGACGAGTTTTTGCCGGGGCCGGTTTGAATTCGAGGTGGCCCTGCATCAGTTAAGCGGTCTGGGGACGCCGCAAAAACCCGGTCTTTTGCGCATGGATCTGGATAAGCTCGGTGTCATGGACGATCTCGAGTTTGTGGAAATCTCCGATCTTTATCATGTGGCCACACCGGACGGTTTTAACATTACCCTCAAGACGGATCGTGATGAAACCCTGGCTGTACTTAAGGACAAGTTTCCCCACGAAAAAGATGCCATCCAAAGGTATTTTGACCTGATGGCAAGATATGCCAATGACATGATCGGGGCCTTTATTTTCAGGGATCCGGAACCATCACGCGAAAAGTACCCCGATCTTTATAAATACGCCCTTCAGAATTCCAAAAAAATACTGGACGAATATTTTTCAGATCCTTTATTAAAAGCGGTTCTTTCCGTTTTCTGGGGCTATATCGGTGTGCCGCCGACGCGCTTGGCATTTGCTTATCTGGCCATGGTTCTTTTCCAGTACTTGGAATTCAAGCCGTTTCATATAAAAGGCGGCTCCCAGGCCCTGTCCAATGCTATCTTAAACAAGTTCCTTTCAAGCGGCGGGACGGCGCGATTCAGCTGCGGTGCCAAAAGAATTGTGGTTGAGAACGGCAAGGTAAAAGGGGTGGTTACCGATGACGATGTCGAAATTTTAACAGACTATGTGGTTTCTAATGCATCTCCGATAGCCGCCTATAATCATTTGATGGATCCGGAACAGGTGCCCGAAGACGCTCTGGTTGAAATGAAATCCCGCAATCTCAGCACCTCGGCTTTGACCATGTTTATCGGTTTTGACTGTGAACCGGACCAGCTGGGCATAACCGAATCAACAAATTTTTTGATGGACAGTACGGACATATCAAACGGGTTGCTCGAGAGAATGAACCGGCTCGACATTGACGACGAGCTGTTGGTTCTTAGCTGTTATGATGTCACCGATCCGGAATTTTCGCCGCCCGGCACCTGCCAGGTGAATGTGGTTACCTTAAAATACGGCGAGCCCTGGCTGAGAATTCCCCCGCGGCAATACAATGATGTCAAATTTCGCTGTGCCGAATCGATGCTGAAACGAATTGAGGGAATATACCCGGGCGCCCGAGATCACATTGAGGAAATAGAGGTCGGCACTCCCCTGACTCACATGCGCTATCTGGGTCATCCTCTGGGTGCTATTTACGGGTATGAGATGCTTACCAAGGACTCGCTGTTTTTTCAGCCCAGTCGCTACTCCCCCATTGAGGGTTTGTTTTTCGCCGGGGGATGGGCCGGCGACAACGGATTTGAGCCGACACTGCGGTCGGGTGTTGCGGCGGCGAAGTCCATTATCAGGCGGCTCAATGCATAATAAAAGGTTTCAGGTGTCAGGTTTCAGGTGTCAGGATTGATAAGTCTGAAATTTCAGTCGGTCACAACCTGAACACTGACACCTGAAACCTTAAACAATAACGAGGACTTGCTCTAACTGGCTCAGACCGTAAGCTTTTCCAATAATGCAATTTGGGAGGATATAATGAAAAAGGGCATCTGGCAGGAATTTGACGGCTACCAGGATATCGCCGAAGAAATCAAAGTCAGTCGAAAATTGGGCGGTACGGTTTCATCTGCCGTGGCTTCGGCCGAGGAGTATATCCGTCAACTGCATCCCGATCGGATAGAGCTGTCTGTCAGTGACATCATCGAGGAGACGCCTTCGACCAAAACCCTGCGGCTGGTTTCAAAGGGCAACTATCTTCCTCCTTTTCTGGCGGGCCAGTACATTGCCCTTTTTCTTGAAATCGGAGGCATTCGCACCAGTCGTCCATACAGCATATCATCGCAGCCCAATCAAACCGGTTTTTATGATGTTACCGTGCGGCGGGTTGAGAATGGGTTGGTTTCCAACTATTTACTCGATGAAGTCAAACGAGGCGATACCCTGGTCAGCTCCGGACCGGCGGGTATTTTCCACTTTAATCCGCTAATTCATAAGAAAATAATGGTATGCATTGCCGGGGGGAGCGGGATTACGCCGTTTATGAGCATGATTCGCGAGATCATTGAGTGCGGGCTGGATCGAGCGGTTTACCTTTTTTACGGCAATAAAACCACGGATGATATTATTTTTGGTTCCGAACTCGACCGGTTGGCCGAACGATTCGATAATATTCACTACATACCGGTAGTAGAAGAGCCTTCCGGCGGCTTTGCCGGGGCCTGTGGGTTCATCACCCGTGACCTTATGAGGGAGATGCTGGAGAACATCGAAGATAAATCTTTTTTTATTTGCGGTCCCCAGGGTCTCTATGATTTTTGCCTGCCCCAGATCGAAGAAATGGGCGTGCCCAGCCGTAAAATCAGACAGGAAATGTACGGCGCGCCTCCCAACATCTGGGATTATCCCGGTTGGCCCGATGGGATCAGCAAAGATGATGTTTTCTCGGTGAAGGTTAAAAACGGAAAGCAAATGAAAGCCCGTGCATCTGAACCGTTGCTGGTGGCCCTGGAGAGAAACCATCTAGTCGTGCCCTCATTGTGCCGGTCCGGTGACTGCAGCATGTGCCGGGTCAAAATTCTTTCCGGCAAAGTCTATCAGCCGCCGGGTGTGCCCGTTCGAAAGTCCGACAGGCAATTTGGCTATGTGCATTCGTGTATGGCCTATCCGCTGGAGGATCTGGAGATTCTGATATAATAACGATAGGCGCAGAGCGCAAAGCGCCTGGCGTTGAAAAGGGGGATTTTTTTTCACAGTTTCCAACGCCAGGCCCTATGCGCCATGCGCTATGCCCTTTGCAATGCCGAAGAGGTAAACCATGTCCGAAACATATCTAACAGGCGAGAAGAAAAACAACACTTTCGTGATTACCTTGAACCGCCCCGAAAAGCGCAATGCCATCACCGTCGAGATGCTGACGGGCATCTGCGAGATGGCGGAGAGCCAAACGGGCGATCCGGACATCAGGGCCATTATTCTTAAAGGAGAAGGTAAGATATTTTCGGCCGGTGTGGACTTCAACTCCCTGGGAGCCGAAGTGGGCGCCTGCCTGGGGGAGGCTGGGGCCGGCGGCGCCCCGCTGCGAGCTCTGATTTACAGATTCCAGCAGTACTTCAATCGTCTCGAGGCGGTGGAGATTCCCATAATCTGCGCCATGCACGGCAGGGCCCTGGGCCTTGGCATTGAGCTGGCGCTGGCCTGCGATATCCGCCTCATGGCTGACGATTGCATCTGGGCCCTGCCGGAGCTGAAACTGGGCGTTATCGCTGATCTGGGGGGAACTTCCCGGCTTTCAAGACTTCTGGGACCATCGCGGACCCTGGAGATTTTCCTGACAGCCAGAGATTACACGGCCCAGCAGGCCGTCGGTTGGGGCCTTGTAAATTACATTTATCCGGAAAAAAATCTTTTTATTGAAGCTGAAAAAATGGCCCTGGATATGGCCGCCACCGCACCGCTGGCCGGCGGTGCGGTCAAAAAAATTATCAAGCGCGGCGATGGTGTTGACCTCATGACCCAGCTTGATATGGAGGCCAACCATAACAGCATTTTATTAAGAACCCAAGATTTCCAGGAAGGCCTCACGGCCATGATGGAAAAGCGAAATCCCAATTGGAAAAAAAAATAAACTGATTACAAAAGCTAATAGTTTTATTTGCCAGTGTTTTTCTGGCAAATAAAAAAATCTTTTCCGTTGAGATGTCTGTTTGATCGTTATTTCTAAAGGGACCAGAGGGAGCATAAGGGCCGTGAACTGCAAAACTGGAGGGAAAGATCATGGCACAGGTAATAGCCGATCGACGGGATATTGAATTTGTCCTTTACGAGCAATTCAATATCGCGGAACTGACGCAATACGAAAAGTTTGCCGAATTTAACAAAAAGACCTTTGACCTGATTATCCAGGAAGCAAGGAACCTGGCTGTCAAAGAGATTTTACCGACCTTTGCCGAAGGGGATCGTGAGGGCGTCAGGCTGCAAGACGGGCAGGTCAAAGTCCCGGCCTGTTTCCATCGGGCTTACAAGCTGTTTAAGGAAGGCGAGTGGACTGCCATGGTCGCGGACCCCGAACTTGGCGGGCAGGGGCTTCCTTACTGCATATCCCAGGCCGCCTCGGAGTATTTAGTGGGGGCCAATTATGCGTTTACGCTCTACGGAGTGGTGGGGCATGCGGCCGGAGAACTTGTTGAAGTCTACGGCACCGCAGAGCAGAAGAGGCTGTTTCTCAAAAAAATGTATAGCGGCGAATGGAGCGGCACAATGCAGCTGACCGAGCCCCAGGCTGGATCAGACGTAGGGGCTCTTGCAACCGCGGCCGTAAAAAATCCGGATGGGACTTACTCGATAACAGGCAACAAAATTTTTATCACGGCCGGGGACCATGACCTGACCAAGAACATCATCCACCCGGTGCTGGCCCGCATTGAAGGGGCTCCCCAAGGGTCCAAAGGAATTTCGCTGTTTCTGATTCCCAAGATCTGGGTCAACGAAGACGGCAGTTTAGGAGAACCCAACGATATCGTTTGCACCGGGCTGGAAGAAAAGATGGGCATTCACGGCAGCTCGACCTGTTCCATGGCCCTGGGCAGCCGGGGCAAGTGCCGGGGGCTTTTGCTGGGAGAAGAGAACAAAGGCATGCGGGCCATGTTTTACATGATGAACGTCGCCCGGCTGGCGGTCGGTTTTATCGGCTTTATCAGCGGCTCCGCCGCCTACCTGTATGCATTGAATTACGCCCGGGAACGCCTCCAGGGCAAAGACCTTGAATCGGTTATGGACGCAGACGCGCCCCAGGTCCCCATTATCCGGCATCCGGATGTGCGCCGAATGCTGCTGTGGATGAAGGCTCATGTCGAGGGGATGCGCAGTTTTATCTACCTGATCAGTTCATTGATTGACCGGCAGACCTGCTCCGATGATGTTGAGGAACGCGAATATAGTCAGGGCCTGATTGATCTTTTGACCCCGGTAATTAAATCTTACTGTTCCGAGCGCGGGTTTGAAATCTGCGTCGAAGCCATTCAGGTTTACGGCGGCTACGGGTATACCCGCGAGTATCCGGTGGAGCAGCTTTTAAGGGATTGCAAAATTGCATCCATTTATGAAGGTACCAATGGAATTCAGGCCATGGATCTTCTGGGCCGCAAGCTGGGAATGAAAAGTGGTGTGGTGTTCATGAACTTTCTCCAGGAGATCCAGAAAGTCACCGGCCAGGCCAAAAAAGTCAAGGGGCTGGAGCATCTGGCGAACAGAGTTGATGAGGCCGTCAACCGCCTGGGCGAAATAGCTCTGCACCTGGGTAAAACCGCTTTGTCGCCGGATTTCAAAGTGGCGTTTGCGTACGCCAAGCCGTTTTTGGACGTTATGGGCGATGTCTGCATGGCCTGGATGCTGCTGTGGCGGGCGACCGTCGCAGTCCCCAAACTGGAGAAACTGGCAGGAGGCTTGGATCTCAACGCCAGGGTCGCGAAGGCAGCTAAAAACAAAGACGCCGCTTTCTATGAAGGCCAGCTGCAGTCAGCCAGATACTTTATAAACGCTATTCTTCCGATTACCATTGGTAAAATGGACGCCATTGAGGCCAGTGATCCTGCGGCAGTAGATATTCCGGAATCGAGTTTTGGGGGATAAAAAGGAATTTCTTCATTTTAATATTTAATATTCGGTGAGCAGGTCACAATATTTCAATAATCTGTTAGGTTCTCCGATGATTGGGATTTGCGCTTCGCCCCACACATTTTGTTTCTCAAAAAAAGGCCAAATTTGATATGCAAACATCTTTGGCCTGAATTCTTTAAGGTCTAGTTCATTTGTCCCTAAAAAATCGATAAATATGAGAGACAAATATTTTTGAGCTGAATTCCTTAAGGTCTATTTCGTTTGTCTCTCAAAAATCGACGAATATGAGAGACAAATCTTTTTGAGCTGAATCCTTTAAGGTCTATTCCGTTTGTCTCTCAAAAAAATAAAAATATTGACTACAAAAATGTTTGATATTAAAATATATTGAAAATATTAATACCAACCATTGGAATTAGGTTATGGAACTCAATTTAGAAAATGCTGTCAACTATCACTATGATAAATTTCCACCAGGTAGTATTGATTATGGGCGATTTGTTGGATTCTTAGTTAAAGCAACTGATGCTGTGGCTCGCTACGACCAAATGTTAAAGAATATGCACAACAGCGAAATACTGTTGGCTCCTCTACGCAATCAAGAAGCTGTTATATCCTCGCGAATGGAAGGTACGATAAGTACCATGGATGAAATTCTTAAGTATGAGGCAGATCATGACTCTGAAGCGGGAAACGATTCAAACGTACGATCAGAGGTTGTTGAAACTATCCTTTACCAGCGGGCGTTGAAAGCCACGCAAAGGGCTATGGAAGAGGGTTATCCATTATCCCAATCGCTGATTAAGGGGATCCATCAGCGGTTGCTTTCTTTTGGACGGGGCGCTTCAAAATCGCCGGGCAAATTTAAAAATGAACAAAACTATATAGCTGATAAGTTGAAGAAAAACATATTATTCATTCCAATTAGTCCTGAAAAGCTACAGGAGGGATTGGATAAGCTATTTTATTATATCGAGCATAGCGAAGAAATACCGATGCTGAAAACAGGTATTACCCATATTGAATTTGAAGCATTGCATCCATTTAAAGATGGTAATGGCCGTATTGGCCGCATGCTAATTACTTTGATGCTATGGGCTTCAGGAACCATATCTGCGCCTCATTTTTACATAAGTGCATACTTGGAAGACAATAAAGATCTTTATATAGACAGAATGAGAAATGTGTCTGAAAATGGTGACTGGGAAAGCTGGTGCATTTTTTTTCTGCAAGCGGTTGAGAAGCAGGCTGTTAGAAATCTTACTATTGCAGAGAATATACAGACCCTATACGAAGAGATGAAAATAGTATTTTCAGATGCGTTGTCATCTAAGTGGAGTGTCAACGCCTTAGATTTTGTGTTCACAAATCCGGTGTTCAGAAATAACAGATTTACAACAAATAGCGGGATACCCACCGCAAGCGCTGCCAGATTTACAAGGGTGCTTTTGGAAAATAATCTGGTTGCCACATTGGAAGAAGCAGCGGGTAGAAGACCGGCATTATATTCTTTTGAGCCATTAATGGAACTTGTCAGAGTATAGTTATAAAATCGTCTATCATACTATGTGTCCTGACCTATTATTGAGTTGACAGAATTTGAAGGTAAGTTGAGACTTGGATTTACAATATGATATCAAAGTGTTTTGGAGGTCTCCCAAGGTTGAGATTTGTTTACAGTATCGGTAATTTTTAGAGTGGTAATTTTTTGCAGATAATAGAGCAGCATATCTGTAATTTAGCTTCATCTGCGATAGGTCTAATCACAAGTTTTCGATCTGCAACGAGACCAATGTTATAGAACAGTAATTGCAAAACTAAGCGGAGCAAATTCAGACTAAGGATACCTCATTTATTAAAATTCACTCCATCACTTTTAAGACTCCAATTTTTTGCCTGTAATTGTTGGAGTTCTCTATAGCCGATGAAAATAATTCCAAGCTCGTCCGCAAGAGCCTTTGTTTCAGGACTCGACCAATAAGCATGGTCTCCAGTCAAAATATACGGACGCCAGACGACTTGTTCGTATTCTTTGGACATAAAAGATGGATGGATTATCAGTTGATGAACGCCAGGTTTTAGATCCCGAAGCCAGTCATCATACACTTTTTTACGGTGCCATGGAAAATACTTTTCCCCCATGATAAGCAAATACATCCAGAAAGTATCCGGGAACACATACCCATTCTTGCGCATTTCTTCCATGTGATAGGGGGAAGGCAACATTGGAAGGTTAAATTTTTTAGAAAGTTTCATTACGCCTTTTGCCAAATCGGGGTGCATATTATAGGTGCCCATATGTGTATCGATATGAGTTGGTCTAAGGCCTTTCTCCAAAGCCCTTATTATTTGTGCCTCGATTTCCATAAGAGCTTCTCTAATGTTCACATTTTTTCCAAACTCCTTCAAACCTCTCCACATATATCCTTCAGAGTTATATAGACTGGGCACTTTGTTAATGGGCAGCAACGGTTTCCAGCGGTAGCTTTCCTTGTGCCCGGTGGTGAGAGTTAAATGTAATCCAAGGTCCAGATCTGGAGTATCTTTCCAGATAGATGCCACTCTTTCAAAATCCGAGCATGGGACCATAACACTTCCGGTCTTAATCATACCTTCTCTCATTGCATCTAATGCGCCATCGGTTTGATCTTTATGTATTGCTAAATCATCGGCATGAACAATTAAAATTATGTCATCTCTTGAATAGCCGAGTTGTTCAGCAAGGGTTTTGTCTTCATTTCCGGTCGGATATGCACCTAAAATAAGACCAGACCATTGACTGAACGGAATTGGCCAGACAACAAAAAAAACGATAATTGTGCTGAAGATTACTAACGTTATCCACAGAATCTTTTTAAGCATGAGTCCATACTCTATAGAAAAATATTCAGAATGTGCCGGTGCTTAGTTTGATACGTTTACAATACCTGCAATATGTGAGGACCCAAAATACTTGGTTTTTATAGATGATATCTGAAATTTAGGCCCAATTGCGATTAGTTGGTATATCAGGTCCTGAAAAGCAGCTTTTTCCGACTCAATCACTTGAAATAGGCTATATTGATTTGCCCTCGCGCAGTATCAAGCGGGCTTTGGTGAGGGCATGAACATCTACCAATGGGTCCCCATCCACAACAAGGACATCGGCCAGTTTACCTTTTTCAAGTGTTCCCAGTTCTCTTTCTATATTGCATGAGCGGGCGCCGTTCCGGGTTGCGGCAACAATGATCTGCAGAGGTGTCATGCCGGCTTCTTGCATCCATTCAATTTCGTGGATTGGCATGCCCAAATCGAAATCTACTTGGCCTGGGCGTGCCCCGGCATAGTCCGTTCCCAATACGACCTCACCTCCGGCCTCCACGAATAGAGCTAAATTTTTTATCGCCATGCTTCCATGACTTATGGGATATATGCGGCTCACACCCTGCCATAGCTCGAGCGTGGGTACCCAGCGGGTACCAGTCTCGACCATGCGTGAAATAAGTTGTTCTGAGAGCTTGTCGACGACCATATGGGCAATTTCATCCACACCGGCATCCAAGGCTCGCTCCAGATCACGTGCACTGGTCACGTGCGCTGTAACAGGTTTACCCCGCTCGTGCGCAGTATCTACGAGCGCAGTGGCCTCCTCCGGCGAGAGCAACGGCCATCCAGACTGACCAAAAGCATAGCCCGATTCCATTGCTGTCTTTATCACATCCGCACCGTCGTCGATGAGTTTGTTTACAGCCTGCCGTGCTTCCTCGGGTGAGGTGACGGTGACTACGCGGCCACCCAAGTAAGCCATGGGATAGCCACCCTCCGCGTTTATAAACCAACCGACGGCGAACAGGCGCGCACACCTGGGATTAGCATTCAATGTGTCGCGGGCTACGAACTTTGCGCGTGTATATGGCCCAAAGGCACCCAGATCGCGCACTGTTGTTACACCGCCCTTTGCCCACGCTTTTAGTGTCCACGCGCTATAGGCAGCGTGAACATGGGCGTTAATAATGCCTGGTAGTATTGTTCCTCCTTGAACATCAATCATATTCGCGTTAGCGGGAATTGATAATTGTGTGCGCGGTCCAGCGGATACAATACGCCCATCCCGGATCACTACTGCTCCATCCGGCACTGCATCGGCTCCGGTTCCGTCGATCAGTATGCCATTGGTCAGCGATAGCGTAGCATCAGCCTCTTGAGCAGAATTGCATCCAATCAACAGACCGGCCGCCGCCGCGCTGGTTAGTTTGAGAAAGTCGCGTCTGGATATGCGCTGCGGGCTGGCTCTATTATCGCGGTTGCTTTTGATACTCATTGGTTGGTCTCTTCAATTGCAGATGAGATAATCGGTAAAAAACCAGCCCTTTGAAAACCTGTGATTTCATAAAATATCACAAGTCTTCCCAAACTTGCGATAAGTAGATGAGATCACCACACTATCAATATTACAGATAGCATAAATGATGGTTGTCAAGTCAAGTAAATATTAACTTCGATTATTGTAAAAATATCTCCGTCCACCGGCATATCATGTCGTTCAAGCGGACCGAATGACGCGGGCAAGACCACATCCGCCAGGGAGTTCCTGGTCAGGGAGACGAACTGTCCCGTCTTTGTCAATGCCGACCTGATCGTGGCCGGGCTGTCGCCATTCACCCCGGAACAAGCGGCAGTCAGGGCGGATCGTCTGATGCTTGAAGAAATCAGGGAATATGTTGGGCGCAGGGAAAGTTTTGCCTTAACCCCGCTGGGTCAGTTTGCAACACGCCGCCCGGGGGAACGGCAGGCATCTTTGAACGGCGCCGGGATGTGCTTGTCGTTGCGAAGGCCCGGTTCGAAAGCTTCAACGGAATCCGTCGCCTGCGCGTCGAATATCAGGCGTTTGACTTCTTCCAGGTACCCTTCGTAGCGTGAAAGATAGAAAGACAAGGGTCGCTGAAAATTGTTGCCCAGGATGCCGTCGATGAACAGTTGGCTGATTTCGCGGTGGCGCTGCAACGTAAACTGGCTGCTGACCATGATATGGCGTTCGTCTTCGGTCAGGGTGCCTAAAAACTGGCGCAGGGCCATGCGCGAGCGCGGCTGGTACATCCAGAAGTAAAGCAGATCCAGCGCGTGGATCATGATGATCTTTTCCAGGTCGCGGGCTTCGGCATTGGCCCGATGCCCTGGATGGGCTGAATAATCGAGAATTTTAAAGGTCTGCACTTCCGGATAAATCAGCTCCAGTTGGGCATAAATGTCAAACAGCTGGGCAAATTTGATCGTATATTCCCGCAGCCTGGCCTGGATGTTTTTATGACGGTCGGCCAACCCTTCGATAATACCGGCCACGACATCCGAGGCGGCTTTGGAGATGATGGCGGCCCATTTTTGCAGAACCAGGTTGACCTCTACAACCCCGGCGGACGACAGCATGGTGCCGATGACCATGTTGAAACCGATGGCGATGGGGATGGACAAAATGCTGCGAAAGAAGTTGCCGTAAACCGCCCCTTTGGGCAGGCCCCGCAGGATATTGTGGCTGGATAGATAAATGCCGTTGGCCAGAGCCATAAAGGTGTAGAGCAGCACCGGCTGACTTCCGGTTGTGATCCCGAAAACCCGGTCGAGGATGAGGGTTTTGACAATGTAATCCAGCAGGGGCACCGAAAACCCGGTAAACAGCAGCGAGTCGGTGATGCGCGTCCAGCTGATGTGATCGTTCCAATTGAGCAGGGGTGACCGCTTGAAGCCGCCGCCGCCCAGAACCGACTGCATGATGTTGCGCAGCCCGGTGATGCCGAACCAGATAAAAGCCCCGAAATATGCCAGCAACCACCAGTCTTTGGTCAGGGCGAAGGTGAAGAAGGCCGGAATAAACCCGATGATCACCTTGAGCGCGTTCTGCAGATGGGAGTTCAGGTAGCGCCAGCGGAATCGGCTGGGCCGTGCAGTTGCTTCGGGCGGATGCAGCCGTAGATCGTTGTCGATTTTTTTCTGAACGCCCCCAAGGGTAACGATGTTTCCCGGATTTGCCATCCGGGTGGCTGTGGGATCCACCTCCCAGCCTTCCCGGCAGGTCAATCCCAGCCAGCCGTTGGTCGACAGCATGGCCGTCAGCCAGTACTTCATCTGACCGCCGGGCATGTTGCGTTTTTTGGGGATGAATTTCATTGTTTTATAGGCGGTCATCTGGATGGGAATGATTTCGCGCGCATCCTGCTGCCGATCCCGCTCAATAAACCGGCGGGCCCGCTTGGGCAGGGTTTCTCTGATGGCCAGTCCCATGCCGTGGACCTGGGGGGAGCGCCCGGTGGAATCACTGCCGATGCGCGCCTTGAGAGATCTTCCGCTGTAAAAGGATTTGAGGGTATCGATGTCGTGCAGAATTGCGGTGAGCTTATCGACCTGGGCTCGCCTTTTGCCGGCAGGGTCATGGTTAAGCCGGCCAATGATCTCGCTGATGACCTGTTTGAGATGAATCGCGCTGCCCTCGTTGATGGCCTGCATCAGTCGGCTGATATCGGCAACGTGCGCCGTCTTGCCGGCGGCATAATCCTTGAGATTGAAAATCTCCAGACGCGTAATCATGCCCTGGCAGTCATAGATCAGTTCCAGCACCTCCTCGACCTTCAGGTTGGTCAGGTTCAGAGTCAGCCGATACCCCGAGTGCAGCTTTGCCAGCCGGCTAACCAGCTCAAAGGGGCTCAGCCGCAGAATCTCCGGAAGGTCCGGACCGCGGGCCGGAATGTCCGGGTTGGCGATATCCGGATTGCTTTCCGGCTCCAAATATTCGTCCACCATTGATTCCAGGTCCAACCCATTGGTCTGCTGGATCCACTGTGTGATTTCCTGGCGCCGTCCGGTATCCGCCCCAGTGTTATACTCACTGCGCAGCAGGGCCACCTGATTCTGGAGCGCATTGATCAGCTTGGTATGGATAAATTTGGACAGGTGCAGTTTGGATTTCTGACCGATGCCGACAAAGGCCAGAAAATCGTCGGGTTTGATCGGCGCGAGATCGACCCCCAGCTTGTGGTTGAGTGCGCGTCGATGCACCTTGTTGAATTTACTCAGCAAATCCATGACATACTGCTGCTGGTAAAGGGAAGCATGGCGTCCGGCTTCCATGAGCTTAATCACAGGTGGTTCGGCCAGAAAACACAAAAAGGACTGGACATCGCTAAAGCCACGGGGGACCCAGATCAGCTGGGCATACTTGTTGATATAGCGGCTGGAGAATTCGATTCCGATCCGAATGTCGATGTCCAATATGCGCGCTGCTTCCAGCAACTCCGCGGCAAAGCGCGGTTCGATGTAGTTGTAATGGATCACGCGCAGCCGTCTGATCCCTTTGATCCAGGCATCCATTATCAGGTGGGTCGAAGATTTACGCCCTTTCGTGTTGGCATCATGAACATGGTCGTCAAAGGCGATCTGATTCCACTCCTCGGGCATTTCCAACAGGTGGTAATGGCGAAGCTGTTGACGCACAATGCGCGGTTTGCCCGAAGCCGTCCGGCGAAATTCGTGTGCCAGCTCCAGCTGTTTGCGGTAATTACCGTGGGCCCGCACCAGGTCCTTCATAATCTCCAGCAGCACCCGGGCGGTGTTTTTAGCCAGGGGACCCTCGGCGGTGTCGATTACTTCATGGCGCAGCGAGTGCAGTGCGTTAATGCGGTCATCTACCCCGCCGACCTCGAGAGAACTGAGCAACTGGGCCACGGCGTAGGCTGTGCGCAACCCCTTGGTTTCAGTCATCTCCTTGATCCCATGCGGATGCAGGTAGGGAAAATAGACCTTGCGGGTAAAGCGCCCCCTGCGGTCGGTGCTCAGCGCATCGTTGACGATCCGAATCAGTGCATGATCCCGTTTGTCGAACAGCAATTTGGTGAGTTTGTCGCCCATGGCATCTATTCATTCAAAATAATCATCAGCTCAGGATTTGTGGAAGTTTCCGACCGCCCGACGTTTCCGTGGCGTTTTTACCCGGTGGGATGCACTTTCCCGCTCTGAAAGAGTTTTATTAAATGATAGCATAATTCAAACCTAAAGGCCAATACCCCCTCAGAGCAGGATCATGCATTTTTGCGGGTTTAGAGACAGGTAGAACGGCCTTCGCGGATATAGCTGGATGTGCAAAATCTGTCTAAGATTATTTTTTCCGATACCGATGAGATGCGCCTGGTTTTTCCGATTCATGCGCAAGGGTGAATATTTCATGCAAATATATACCCCACACACAGTAGGCGATCATAAGGGGGTAATAGGACCAGACCAGTGACATCACTGAAGAGAAGATCGGCAGGGTCAGGCTTTGATTTGAAAGAATAAAAAGAATAAAAAGAAAAGGAGCGAGCCTGGTATAACGGGTATTTTTTATGATGTAGTAGCTTGGAACGATCAGCAGTAAATACATATAATCTTTCATGCGCGGATGGATCAGGGCGTAAAGCAGACAAATCAGATAAACTTCTAATATTTCCCTGTTGGGCACCTTGCTGCGCTTTAATTGAATCGCGGCCCGGTAAGTCAGATAAATGATCCCCGCGGTGGTCAGACCGATAATAAACAACTGAAAACCGTTGGGCATGGCAACCCCGGTAAGTTCCCCCAGGGCTTTGGACAGATCACCAAAGAACTTCAGGGTTGAAGGCACCACCTTGCCGGATTCACCCACCACCGTCAGAGCATTTCTTATAAATCCTGTAAAATAATCAGGTAAGATCACATACTGGATCAGCAGATAGGTCAGAAAGGCACCGGCAGATCCAACAAAAAGCTTGTATTTATTTTTATCATCGGAAAGCAGCACCAGGATGATGAAAAATGTCGGGGTCATCTTAAAGCTGGCGGCAAAAAGGACAAAGACGCAAAAAGGCACCAGCCGTTTTTTTATATAAAAGCTGAATGCCAGCCACAGCAGGGCCTGTTCGACCAGATTGATGTTACCGGCAATCATATCGATAAATACGGCGCTGTTAAAGACCAGCAGGCAGAAGATGTAAAAAAAAGAGTCGGCATCTTCCTTGAGAAACGCGTGCTTCCAGAAATAGACCAGCCCGATGAGCAATATGCATTTTACAATAAGAAAGATGTGGGCAGCGGTCTTGTAATCCGTCAAAGAAAAGAGCTGATAAAAAAACAGTGTTGCCGGAGGATAGGTATATAAAAAATGGGTGCGAACATTGGGAGGCAAGTTTTCCGCGTCATAGGGATTTGATCCGGAGCCAAAGATTTTACCGGCTTCACGATGGGTTTGAAAATCCCACAGGTATTTATCGTAATTGGCTGATATATGCAGTACCAGGGTCAGTAAATATAAAAGTAATAGAATGATAATGACCGGCCCGAAAAATTTTCTGACCATTAGTATTCCTTTTCCTTCTTAGCATTCCGCATAATAAAAGCGCATTTAAGGACCTGCATTTTCAATAAAAATAAACTTTGAATTGCTGGAATATGGCAAATGTTGCGGGGTGTGTCAAGGCACAGCGATCGACCCTGCCGAAGGTTTCCAATTAATTCTTTTTATCCCCATATTCGAGGCTGGAGGCCGCTTCCATAATTGAAAACATCGTCCGAATGCAAAATCCAACTTGACATCCATAAACACACCCGGTAGAGTGGCAGCTGGTCATACCACCTGCCGAAGAAGGAGGGGCGCATGCAGGAACTTCTCACTCCCATCCGTGCCGAAAGCCTCACGGACGTATTCATCCGACGCTTTGAGGATCTCATCCTTTCCGGAAAATTTCCCATCGGACAAAAGCTTCCGTCCGAGCGTGAACTTGCCCTGCAGCTGGGCGTCAGTCGACCTGTTGTCCACGAAGGTTTAGTTGATCTGGCGGCCAAAGGCCTGGTTTCCATGATCCCCAGGGTCGGCACCATGGTCAATGATTACCGCAGGCAAGGCTCGCTGTCGATTTTGACTTCCCTGGTGAATTACCACCAGGGTAACCTGGAACCGGGGCTGCTGGTCAGTCTCCTGGAAATGCGCCGGCTTTTTGAAGTTGAAACCGCCCGCCTTGCAGCCCTGAATCGCAACAAGGAACAGCTCGATTTTCTTTACACACTGCTTCAAAAAGAAGACACGCTCAATTATCAGGATGTTGAAGCGATCAGTGAACTGGATTTTGATTTTCACCATCTCATTGCGCTGGCTTCCGGTAACCACATCTATCCACTGCTGCTCAATTCTTTCAAGCACTGCTATGCCAATCTTGCCGGCCAGTTTTTTTCGGATCCGACCGTTGTGCCGCATGTGTTTGATTTTCACACAAAAATGGTAAAGGCCATTAAAGATAAAAACGAGAAATCAGCAACCAGGATTATGAGGCGCATGTTAGATCACGGTGCAAGGCGCCTGGAAAAAATCTGATAGCTCATAGCTGGCAGCTGATAGTCAAAGGATGAAATCATTTTTACTATGAGCTAT